>OLQO01000120.1_pt1 | contig 79081 bp, 69 predicted proteins | sample 1672281 | NCBI WGS metagenome assembly OLQO01 (sample SAMEA3136667, study PRJEB25190) | human gut metagenome | biome: human gut; feature: human-associated habitat; material: faeces | place: Austria | collected 2013
GAAAAGATAAAGAATATACTAACTATCGGAGTAACTCTTGTGTTATTAATTACAGTAATAGGTATCAGCTATGCAGCATTTAATTATTCAGGTGTTGGTCAAAAGTTAAATACCATTACAACAGGAGCTATTTCTATGAATTATATTGAAAGTAGTAATGTTATTTCAATGAATAATGCTCTACCAACAACAGATAATACAGGAAAGAAAAGATTAAACACTGGAGAATACTTTGATTTCACAGTAAAGTCATCAATAAAAGGTAATACTGATATCAATTATGAGATAGCAGCAAAGGAAGAAAGTGGTAATACATTTTTGGGAAAGAATATAAAGTTCTATCTAACAAAAGTAAATAGTGACGGAACAGAGGAAGAGGCAATGCCACCCAAGACTTATTCAGAAGATACAACCAGTAATGTCTATACAGGTCGCCCTGCTGATATGATGAGTCTATTTATAGGTAATCTTAATCAACAAGGCGATACAGAGATTAAATATCGATTAAGACTATGGGTTGATGAAAACTATAATCCTCAGAATGATAATGGTGGACTAATCTATAAAGTAAAAGTAAATGTCTATGGACAAACAAGTGATACAGTAGCAAAAGTAGAAGATACTTATTGTAAAGATAATGGTTTTAATACTTTATCAGATTGTATGTTAGTAATGAATAATCACGAATCATCAGTAGATACCGCTAAAACTAATATCAAAGCTAAAGGAACACCAGATTTCTCTAAGACAGCAACAACAGATGAAGGTTTATTTATGTCAGAAGATGATGAAGGAGAAAGTTATTACTATAGAGGAGCAGTAAAGAATAATTATGTTTCATTTGCAGGGTTTACTTGGAGAATTATCCGTCGTAATGGAGATGGTTCGATTAGAATGATTTATTCAGGAAAATCAACCAGTGATACAGGAACTGCTACAGCTATAGGAAACTTTAAATTTAATGAAAAATACTGGGACCCAGCATATGTCGGCTATAAATATAATGAGAAATTCTCTCTTCATGAGAATAACGGAACAACAGGATACAACTGGTTTACCAATACACAAAAATATAATTATGGAACAGGGTATACTTTTGATGAATCAACTAAAAAATTCACTTTAACTGGTACTATTAAACAATTGACTTGGAAAGATAATCATGAAGAAATAGTAGCAGAAAAATTATATAGTTGTTTGGAAACCACTTGTAATGTAGTTTTCAAAGTAACAGGATACCAAAATGATACAACAATGACAGTACAACCAATCTCCTATAGCAGTGATAGTTATGCAGATGCTGTAACAAATACAACAAATTCCACTATGAAAAATACCTTAGATACTTGGTATAAAAATAATCTAACAAGTTATGCATCATATTTAACAGATGAAACATTCTGTAATGATAGAAGTATTTCAAGTGGTACAGGTTATAAGCTGGACTCATATACATTCTATGGAGCATATAAAAGAAATTCAAATGGAATAACACCAAGTTTAAAATGTGTACAAGATAATGATAAATTTAAAGTATCAAATGCAAGTGCTAAGTTAGATTATCCAATATCACTAATCACAGCAGATGAAGCAGCACTGGCAGGAGGAGTATACGATATACCAAATAGTAATTACTATTTATATAATGGACAATATTTCTGGACACTGTCACCATCTTACTTTGAGATTAACAACTCTCGTGTGCTCGTTTGGGCCGTGCTTCCTTCAGGCAGTCTGACTCCTTGGCACCGCGTCGATAATTCCTTCGCGACCCGTCCAGTTATAAATCTAAAGGCCGATACTTTAATAACTAAAGGAGATGGAACTGCTTTAAATCCATATGTGGTTGGAATTTAGCCACTTTTTAAAAAAAGATACTATTTTTTTGATGTTGACAGGTGCTTTGATAAATGATATCATAAAGACCGCTGTGGGGTGGTTTATGTGAAAAGAAGAATAAAGTTATTATCATTTTGGCTTTTATCTGCTATTGTGATTAATCGTTATGAAAATGATTATAAGTTTAGATCTCAGAGTTTTGAAAGACATATGGAGATTGAGAAGAATAGATTAACTCTTGATGAAATAGAGAAAAGATATTATGACTTCTTTGATAATTATAAAGTTAAATATAATTTTTCAAAAGGACTTGCTTCTTCAAAAGATGTGGAAAAATTGGATGAATTAGCTGCTAGTAAGCAGGAGTGTGATTTTCAATTTATTGGTAGTAATGATGATTTTGTTGCTAAAATTATAGATAATACTAATAAATATATTGAAAAGCATCCATCTTCAAATTATATTAATGCTCTTGATTCAGATAATGTTGCGTATAAAGCAATGACTTTAAATCTTAAGAATACATTAAGAGATGAAATCTCTTTAATACAAGCTAATCAGTTATCTAGTAATAATAATGAAGATTTATGTAAACTCAGTGATTTGGTTGTTCTTCTTTATACTGAACCGATTGATAATGCTCTTTATGGTGATTATGTGAATAAAGATAATAAAATAACAATTTATCTTGATAATGTTACAAATATTAATTATTTATCAATCGACTTTTATACACAAGTATCAGAAATTTTTCTCCATGAAATAAATCATGATAGACAACATATTTGTAAAGATAGAGAAGAAAAAGAGGAACTTGCTTTTAATAAATATACTACTTCTATTGTTGAAAGTTCTGCTGAAAGTGCAATTTATAACGAGAATAATTCTAAATATTATAGCGATATGTTTGGCAATGAAAATATATATTTTTTAGAAAGATGTTTTGAGGATGAGTTACAGTTATTAACCTTAACAGATGAAGATACTAATCTTAATGATTATTATGCTAGTATTTTTGATTCTGATATAGATGCTTTTCTTGATTATTTTAATATTAAGACTGAAAAAGATAAAAAAGCTTTCTTAAATATTTTAAGAGAAAAAGATGCTGCTTTTCTTCGTAATAATATAGCTAAAGATATTGCTTTTAATGATGAATTAACATTAAAAGAAGCGAGTGATATAATTGGTTATGGTTATAAGGTGGAAATAATGCGTTTAGCTTTGAGAAATGTCATTGCTACTAATATGGAAAGAGAAGAAAGGTTCAACTCACTTGAATTATCAATTTATGGTAGTCTAATCTTTAATATGGCTTGTCAAGGTACTGTTACAGAAAGTGGTAAACAAGATGAGAGATTTATTGAACAAGTTAATATTTTTAGAAAAATTTATGAATCTTATATAAGTGATACCTGTGATATTTCTAAAGAACTAGCTGCTGATGAGATGGAACTTTTGGTTGATTCTGACCCAGATGAATATTATTCTATAAAAGAAACAGTTGGAATTAATAATAAATTTTCACAAGATGTTTCTTTCTTAAATAAAAATAATGATACATCACATTCTTATAAACAAATAGTTAAAACTAAAACACTAAAAAGATGAAAAAGTCCTTGCTATCTAAATTATAAAATGGTATATTAATTAAGAAAAACAAGTGCGAAAGACGGAAATAAGGAAAGTTAGTAGAGACTTCTTGGTTGGTGAAAAAGAAGATGGAACTTATTTTAGATCACTTTCAAGTTGTGCTTTATGGATAAGATAAAGACGGGGACTAGACGTTAACTAGAATAAGATAGATTAATCTATGAAGAAAGGTGGTACCACGAGTTATTCGTCCTTTTGACATAGATTTTTTTGTTTAAGGAGGGTAATTATGAAGTTTAAAGAATTAAAAAAAGGTGATGTACATAATATTGAATTAGAAATTGCTAAAGAATGGGAAAAAGAAGATATCCTAAAGAAATGTATTGATAATAGAAAAGACTGTGACAACTTTGTTTTTTATGATGGACCTGCTACTGCTAATGGAATGCCAGGACTTCATCATATGATGGCTAAATTCTTAAAAGATACATTCTGTAAATATAAAACTATGCAAGGATATCGTGTCCTAAGAAAAGTTGGTTGGGATACACATGGACTTCCTGTAGAATTGCAAGTTGAAAAGGAATTAGGTTTCAATTCTAAGAAAGATATTGAAGAATATGGTATTGAAGAATTTAATAAAAAATGTAAGGAAAGTGTTTGGAAGAATGAAAAAGCTTTCTCTGACTTAACTAAAGAGATGGGTCAATTTATTGATTTAGAGCATCCTTATGTTACTTATGATAATAACTATATTGAAACAGAATGGTGGATTTTAAAGAAATTCTTTGATGAAGGATTATTCTATGAAGGACATAAAATACTACCATTTTGTACAAGATGTGGAACAGGACTTGCTTCTCATGAAGTAGCTCAAGGTTATAAAGAAGTAACTGCTAATACCGTTATTGTTCCAATGAAGAAGAAAGATGAAGATGTTTACTTCTTAGTATGGACTACTACTCCTTGGACTTTAATTAGTAATGTTGCTTTATGTGTTAATCCAAAAGAGTTATATGTTTTAGTGGAAAGCCGCGGTACTAAATTTATCGTTGCTAAAGCTTTAGCTAACAAAGTATTAGGTGATGAATATACTGTTTTAGAAGAGTATAGTGGTAAAAACTTAGAATATATGGAATATGAACAGTTAATACCAAGTCTTAAAGTAGATAAAAAAGCTTTCTTTGTTACAGTAGCTGACTATGTAACAATGGATGCTGGAACAGGTATTGTTCATATAGCTCCTGCTTTTGGACAAGATGACTATAATGTAGGAAAACAATACAACTTACCAGTATTAAATCCAGTAGGAGAAGATGGTTGTTATACGGAAGGATTATGGAAAGGTAGAAACGTCTTTGATGTTGATATAGATGTTATCAAATACTTAAAAGAAAATGATAAACTATTCAAAAAAGAAAAGATGGTACATGACTATCCACATTGTTGGAGATGTGGAACACCACTTCTATACTACGCTAAACCATCATATTACTTAGAAGTTACTAAATTAAAAGACCAAGTTGTTAAAAATAATGATACAGTTAATTGGTATCCATCATTTGTTGGGGAGAAAAGATTTGGTAACTGGTTACTTAATATGAATGATTGGGCTATTTCAAGAAACCGTTATTGGGGTACACCATTACCACTTTGGAGATGTTCTTGTGGACACATGGAAATGATAGGTTCTAGGGAAGAACTTGTTAAAAAATCTATTGAAAAAATAGATGAATCTATCGACTTACATCGTCCTTATGTTGATAATGTACATATTACTTGTCCAGATTGTGGTAAAGAAATGACAAGGGTTAAAGAAGTAATTGATTGCTGGTTTGATTCTGGTTCTATGCCATTTGCACAATATCATTATCCATTTGAAAATAAAGAACTATTTGAAGAACAATTTCCAGCTAACTTTATCTGTGAAGGAATTGACCAAACAAGAGGATGGTTCTATACCTTATTACTAATCTCTACCTTTGTAACTGGTAAAGCACCATATAAAAATGTTTTAGTAAATGACTTATTATTAGATAAATTTGGTAAAAAGATGAGTAAGAGTAAAGGTAATATTGTAGAACCATTCACTACTATGAAAAAATATGGAGCAGATACAATTCGTTTCTACTTACCTTATGTTTCACCAGTTTGGTCACCAATTAAATTCGATGATGATGGTTTAAAAGAAGTATATTCTAAATACTTATCAACATTTAAAAATGCTTATTCATTCTTTGAAATGTATGCTAATGCTGATAAAATTGATCCAAGAGAATATAATATTCCTGTTTCAAAACGTGATTTAACCGATAAGTGGTTACTATCTAAATTAAACCATATGGTAAAAGATGTAACTGAGGCTTATGAAAAATATGACCTTAATATAGTTGTTCATAAAATAGTAGATTTCATTAATGATGATTTTTCTAACTGGTATATTAGAAGTAATAGAAGAAGATTCTGGGCTAGTGAATTAACAGAAGATAAAAAAGCAGTTTATTTAACAACTTATGAAACGCTATTAACACTTGCTAAAATAACGGCACCTGTTACACCATATATATCAGAAGAAATATATCAAAACCTAACAGGTAATACTTCTGTTCATTTAGAAGACTTCCCTAAAGTAGATGAAGCATTATTATCAAAAGACTTAGAACAGAGAATGGAACTAGTAAGAGATATTTGTAGTTTAGGAAGAAATGCTAGAGAAGATGCAGCTATCAAAGTAAGACAACCACTTAACTTTATGATTTTACCACTTGTTGATGAAGCAGTTATTGATGATTTTGAAAGTATCATTAAAGAAGAACTTAATATTAAAGAAATAGTATATAAAGATGATATGACTGAATATATGGATTATATCGTTAAACCAAACTTTAAAGTAGTAGGTAAAGTATTTGGACCTAAGATGAAAGACTTCCAAGAAGCAGTTAGTAAATTAGATATTAATGATGTTAATAAGATAAAAGCAGGATACTTTAAGATGAATTTCTTAGGTGAAGAAATAGAAGTTACAGAAGATATGATTTTAACAACTCTTAAGAATAAAAAAGGTTATTGTGCTGCAAGTAATGGTAAAACAAGTATTGTTTTAGATACATCATTAACTGAAGATTTAATATTAGAAGGACTTGCTAGAGAAGTAGTAAGAAAAGTACAAAATCTAAGAAAAGAAGCTAATTTTGTTATTACTGACCATATTAATCTATATTATAGTGGTGATGAAATATTTGATAAAATGTTATCATCTTATGATGAATATATTAAAAATGAAACATTAGCAGCTGAATTAATTGAAGATAAGAAACTAGAAAAAGACACAGAATTAAATGATATAGTTGTAGGACTAAAGGTAGAAAGAATATAATCTTTCTACTTTTACTAGGGGGGAAAGTAGATGCTTGATAAAGAATATGAACTATTTTGTACAAAAGCTGATGAAGAGTTAACAAGGACTATTTCTAAGATGTTTAGTATTTATACTGTTCTTAAAGATACTGAAATAACTTATCTTTCACGTTCAATGGAAAAACAGATGAATTCTAATGATAAATATACATTAGCTATCTTTCTTGCTGGTTTATCAGTTAATGATGATATAACTTGTTTCTTTAAAGATAATAATATTACAATGAAAATAGTTACAGATAGTTTTAAAATATCTTTAGATAACTTGGAAGAATTAAATAAAGAAAAATTTAAAGAGTTATTTATAGATAGCTATAAGTTTTTAAAGAGAATAAGTGAACCACTTTCACTTGAAGATACCACTTCTAAAATATTAGTAGCTAATGCTTTATATGATTATTGTACAAATAGTGATGTTATTAATTGTTTATTCAAAAAAAATGACCTTAATCTTGAGGTGGTTAGAAACAATTTTACTGAATTTATTGGGTCTCCTTCTATGAATGATAAATTTAAAGTTTCTATCGACAACAGTTTTATTTCCAAAGTAGCAAGTGATTTGAAAGAATTTGGTGATTACTTATCTATTAATAAAGATGATATTGTAGGAAGAGATAGGGAAGTTCGTAGATTAGAAGCCAGTTTGATTTCTCCAGGAAGTGCTATTTTAATTGGTGAAGCTGGAGTAGGAAAAACTGCTATTGTAGAGAAAATTGCTTATTTAATGAATAGTGGTAATGTTCCAACAGTTTTAAAAAATAGAAAGATATTTAATCTTGATTTGTCTAAAATAGTTTCTAATACAATATATCGTGGAGAATTAGAAGGAAAACTGAATAGATTAATCACTACTTTGGACAAGCATGATAATATAATTCTTTTTATTCATGAAATTCATATGATTATGGGAGCTGGTAGTTGCGATAGTAATAAGATAGATGTTGCTAATTTTCTAAAACCATATTTAAGTAGTGGTAAAGTCCAAGTGATTGGTGCTACTACTAAGGAAGAATATGAAAAATCAATATTAAATGATAAAGCTTTTCGAAGAAGATTTAATGTCATAACAGTTTCCGAGCCAGATAAAGAAATGCTAATAGATATATTGATGATGAAGAAGAATAATTATGAAAAGTATTTAAATATAGAAATGGAAGATTCCTTTGAAGTTATTAATATGCTAACTGATTTAACTAGTAAGGAACATAGAAATTATCAAGATAATATTTCTAATCCTGCTCTTGCTGTTAATATTTTAGGTCGAGCTTTTGCTTATGCTGCTATTGATGAAAAGAAAAGTATTACAAAGTCTGATTTTAAAGAAGCTATTCTTGAAGAAGAGACTCTTTATCAAGGAGTAAGAGAAGAGTATGTTAGAAGATTAACTACTAAAAGTGAGAAGATTAAAAAGAAAATAATTAGTTTTCCGAAAAAGTGATTGTTCCTTTTATGAAATTTTTCGATTATACTAATAATAGGTGATGAAGATGAAAAAACTAAATGAATTATTTCCTGATATAGCTAGTGATAGTGAAGTGACAGGAATAAAAATAAACTCTAAAGAGGTCGAAAAAGGCGATATTTTTGTTTGTACAATGGGAGTGACTGCAGATAGACATGATTTTATAGATGAAGCGATTAGTAATGGTGCTTGTGCAGTAGTAGTTTCTAAAGATGTGGGTGAAAAGTCTGTTCCTTTGATTAAAGTTAAAGATACTAATAGTTATCTAAGAGAGATTTGTTCTAAATATTATGATTATCCTTATAAAAAAATGGAAATGATAGGTGTGACTGGTACTAATGGAAAAACCACTGTTGCAGAAATTATTTATCAGTTATTAGGAAATGATTGTGCTTATCTTGGAACTAATGGTCGTAAGTGGAAAGGTAAAAGCTTATCAATGCGTAATACTACTCCTGATGTTGATAGACTTTACAAATATTTAGAAGAATTTGTCAATGATGGATGTAAAGAATTAGTGATGGAAGCGTCAAGTGAAGCTTTCTTTAGACACCGACTTGACGATATTACTTACCATATAGCAGTCCTTACTAATATTACAGAAGATCACTTAAATATTCATAAAACATTAGATAATTATATAGATTGTAAGTGTCAACTTTTTAGACAAGTTGGTAGTGATGGCTTTTCTATTCTAAATAGTGGAGATGTCAATTTTACACGAGTTCTAGCTAGTAGTAAAGGAACTATTCTTACCTATGGTTTTAAAGAAACCGATACTCTATATATAAAAGAATATGAAGAAGTAGTAAATAGGTTAAAAATAACATTTGTCTATAATAATAGAGAATACAAAGTACTAAGCCCTTTACTTGGAGAATTTAATGTTCTAAATGTAGCAGCTGCTATTTTGGTATGTCTTGCTAAGAAGATGAAAATAGAAGAAGTCTTAACAAAAGTAGAAAACTTAAAACAAATTGAAGGGCGCTTAGAAGTATTACCATTTACGGATAAGTATATGGTTATGCTTGATTATGCGCATACAACTGATGCTTTAGATAAAATTCTCACTTATCTAAATAAAATAAAAAAGAATAGAATCATAACAGTGACTGGTTCTGCTGGAGGACGAGAAAGAGAAAAACGTCCATCAATGGGAAAAGTTGTTCTTGAAAAGTCTGATTATGTAATCTTTACTATGGATGATCCAAGGGAAGAAGATGTTAATCAAATAATAGATGATTTATTAACAACTAGTGATTTAACAAATTATGAGCGAATAATAGATAGAAAAAAAGCTATTTATAAAGCTTTAGCAATGGCTGAAGCTGATGATATTGTCTTTATAACAGGTAAAGGAAGAGATAATTATATGGCTATTGGTAAAGAATATTTACCTTATTCTGATTATGAAGTGATTAAAAGTTATTTTACGGAGGTTGCCGAAAAGTAAAATCTTTAGTATCATATTAATAGGTGATTTAATGAAAAAGTTATTTGTTTTTATAGATACCTGTCTTGTAATGGCATCTATTTTAACAGTTACAACTGTTATACCTGATAGTAAATCTGTATCAATTAAAAGAATCAATACTTTTGTTGATAGTAGTATAATTACTAAGGAAGTAGCAGTTCAATCAGCTTCTTTAGAAACCAAGGAAGAAGTTAGTGAAGAAAAAGAAACAACTAAAGAAGAAACTAAACAAGTAGTTAGTCAAACAAAAGAAGAAGTAAAAAAAGAAGTAGAAGAAGTTAAACCAATCAGTAATGATACTAATAATAATCAAGAAGAAGTAAGAATGTATTATCAAGGTGAAATCTTTACTGCAAAGATGAGTGGTTATGGGGCTGATATTGGTAATTATACTGCTTCTGGTTATCAAATAAGTGGTGATAATATTACTTATAATGATAATCAGTATGGTGAAGTTCGAATTTTAGCAGGAGATAGAAATTATCCTTTTGGTACTATAGTTAGAATATCTAATAGTAATGAAGGAACAGTACTTGGTATTGTTTTAGATAGAGGACCAGATATTGGCAGGGGAACAGCTAAAAAATTTGCTTTTGACCTTTTATACACAACTAGTCGTGAAGCTAGATTAAAAGGTGTAAGTTATAATGCTAACTTTGAAATATTAAGACTTGGTTATTAAGTTATAATATAGGATATATTAGGAATAATATATCCTATTTTTGTTATAAGTAGGTAAAATATTGTAAAATTTTTCTAAGATATTTGAGTAAGAAACTTGATACATGATATACTATAGAAGTAGGAGGTAGGAAAGATGAAAGAAGAATGGAAAGGCTTTAATGAAGGAGCTTGGACAAAAGAAATTAATGTAAATGATTTCATTAAGAAAAACTATAAGAAGTATGAAGGTGATGAAAGCTTTTTAGTAGGACCAACTGATAAAACTAAAAGAGTTTTAAAAGTCTATGATGATATGTGTAAAGAAGAAGTTAAAAAACATGTTATCGATATAGATACAGTACATCCTGCTGGTATTAATGCTTTTAAACCAGGATATATATCAGAAGATGATGATGTAATTGTTGGACTTCAAACTGATGAATTAGGTAAAAGAGAAATTGTTCCTAAGGGTGGAATAAAGATGGTTTATCAGGAGTTAGAAGCTTATGGTTATAAGATGGATTCTACTCTTGAACATTTTATAAAAGATACTAATCTTGTTAAGACTCATAATGATGGTGTATTTGATGCTTATACAGCTGAGATTAGACGTGCTCGTCATAATAAGTTATTAACAGGACTTCCTGATGCTTATGGACGTGGAAGAATAATAGGTGACTATAGAAGAGTAGCATTATATGGTATTGATTATTTAATGGAACAGAAGAAAAATGACTGGGATAACATGAAGATAACAGTTATGGATGATGAAACTATTAGACTTCGTGAAGAAATATCAATGCAGTATAGAGCTTTGAATGAAATTAAAGAAATGGCTAAGAGCTATGGATTTGATATTTCAGGACCTGCTAAGAATGCTAAAGAAGCAGTACAATGGACATATTTTGGTTACTTAGCAGCTATTAAAGAAAATAATGGTGCTGCAATGAGTTTAGGTAGAGTAGATGCTTTCTTTGATATATACTTTGAAAGAGATTTAGCAAATGGTACTCTAACTGAAAGTGATGTTCAAGAAATAGTTGATCAATTTGTTATTAAACTAAGAGCAGCAAGACATTTAAGAACACCAGAATATGATGAATTATTCTCAGGTGATCCTACTTGGGTTACTTGTTCATTAGGTGGTATGACTAATGAAGGAGAAACATTAGTTAATAAGACAAGTTTCAGAATTGTTCATACCCTAGAGAACTTAGAGAGTGCCCCTGAACCTAATATGACTGTTTTATGGGCTGATAAGTTACCAGAGTCTTGGAAGAAATATTGTGCTAAAGTAAGTATTGCTACTGACTCTATTCAATATGAAAATGATGATGTAATGCGTCCATCTATGGGTGATGATTATGGTATAGCTTGTTGTGTATCAGCCATGAGAATTGGAAAAGATATGCAATTCTTTGGAGCTCGTTGTAATCTTGCTAAGACTTTGTTATATGCTCTAAATGGTGGTGTTGATGAAGTAAGACGTGATTTAGTTATTCCTGGTTTTGAAAAGATGACTGATGAAGTACTTGATTATGATAAGGTAAAAGATGCTTACTATAAGATGATGCATGAAGTAGCAAGAATCTATTCTGATGCTATGAATATTATTCACTACATGCATGATAAGTATGCTTATGAAGCTGGTCAAATGGCTTTACATGATACTTATGTTAATAGATTAATGGCTTATGGTGTAGCTGGATTTTCAGTAGCAGTAGATTCACTATCAGCTATTAAATATGCCAAGGTAAAACCAATTAGAGATGAAGATGGTATAACTGTTGATTTTGAAATTGAAGGAGATTATCCTAAATTTGGTAATGATGATGATAGAGTAGATGATATTGCTAAAGAAATAATTAATAAATTCTATGAAGAGTTATGTCTACATCCTTGTTATAGAAAAGCTCATCCAACACTATCTATCTTAACAATTACTTCAAATGTAGTATATGGTTCTAACACAGGGGCTACTCCAGATGGTAGAAAAGCAGGTGTTGCCTTTGCTCCAGGAGCTAACCCAATGCATGGAAGAGATTCATCTGGTGCTATAGCATCTCTTAACTCAGTAGCAAAACTAGATTGGGCTAATTGTTGTCGTGATGGTATTTCTAATACATTCTCAATTGTTCCTAATACTTTAGGACATAGTGAAGAAGAACGTATTGAAAACTTAGTATCATTACTTGATGGATACTTTATTCAAGGGGCACATCACTTAAATGTAAACGTTTTAAACCGTGAGACTTTAATTGATGCTATGAATAATCCTGATAAATATCCACTACTTACAATCCGTGTTTCTGGTTATGCAGTTAGATTTAATAAACTTACAAGAAAGCAACAAGAGGAAGTAATTGCAAGAACTTTCCATGAGAAAATGTAAATGACTGGTGCAATCGATTCTATTGAAACATTTGGACTTGTAGATGGACCAGGTATTAGAACAGTTGTCTTTTTAACAGGTTGTCGTCTTCGTTGTCTTTACTGTCATAATCCAGAAATGTGGGTTAAAAGAGAAGATAATATTACTAGTGATGAACTTGTTAAGAAAGTTTTAAGAAGTAAACCGTATTTTAAAAGAAATTCTGGAGGGGTAACTTTCTCTGGAGGAGAGCCACTTCTTCAAATTGAGTTTCTAACTGATGTTTGTAAAAAATTAAAGAAAGAAGATATTCATATCGCTTTAGATACTTGTGGGGTAGGAAAAGGTGATTATGATGAAATACTTAGTCTTGTTGACTTAATCTTATTTGATGTTAAGTTTACTACAAGAGAAGGTTATAAACATTTAACAGGTAGAGAAATGGATGATTCTTTAAAATTTATTGAAGCGATGAATAAAAGTGGTAAACCTGTTTGGATTAGACAAGTAGTTGTACCTGGTATGATGGATAGCGAAGAATATATTGACTCATTAGTAGAATATTTAAAAAAGATTGATAATGTGGAAAGAGTAGAGTTTTTACCATTCCATCACATGGGATTTTCTAAATATGAAGAGTTAGGTATAAATAATCCATTAAAAGATGTAGAGGCTATGGATGTTGATAAATGTAATGAATTACAAGAATTGTTTATGAAAAAATGGAAGAATAGTTAACTTTCAAAAAAATATCGTTGATTTACTACAATTTAGGTATTCCCTTTTAAAAGTAAATGTGCTATACTAACGTAGTAAATCAATTTATGGGCTGTTAGCTCAGTTGGTAGAGCAACTGACTCTTAATCAGTGGGTCTAGGGTTCGAATCCCTAACAGCCCACCATGTATTGTAATTAAAGCTTTATTTAGATAGAGCTTTTTTTGTTGAATTATTAAAATAGAAGGAAGAAAATATGTTAGATAAATATCACTTACCCAAAAAAGAAAGTACCTCTTTGCCTGAATATATGCTAGTATTTATTATTTATAATAGTGCAAAGTTAGAAGGAATAAATGTAAACTACCAAGATACAAAGACTATTTTAGATGGTGCTAATGTTCCTTCATTAAGATTGGATGAGATTAATTGCATTTTAAATCTAAGAGATGCTTGGAGTTTTGTTCTTTCTAATATAGATGAACCTATAACTCTTGAACTTATTTGTAAGATTAATGCATTTGTTTCAAGAAACGAATCGTTAGAGTGGGGAGTACTTAGAACAGGAAAAGTCGGTATAAATGGTGTGGATTATATTCCAGATATACCGAATGAAGCAAAAATAATTGCCAATATAAAAAAAATTATGGAAGAGAAGAACATAACTAGAAGAAGCTTAGTACTTATGCTATACTTAATGAGAACACAAGCATTTTGGGATGGTAATAAGAGAACTAGTATGATAGTGGCTAACAAGATTATGATAGAAAATAGTTGTGGTGTTATTACTATTAAAGAAGAATATTTTAAAGAATTTAATAGCTTATTAACTGAATACTACAATACTAATAAAATGGAATCTTTACTTGAATTTTTATACAATAATTGTATTTTTGGAATGGAAATATAGAGTATGGTTTATTAATATTAAAAAGTGCACCTGTGATGCACTTTTTATTTTAAAATAGCAAAAAAAATATTGACGAACATAATTTCTATGGTATAATAATCCTACTTGAAAAAATATATAAAAGAAAGGAAGAAAAATATGGAAGAAATAATAATGACTAGATTTTTAGCTTATAAGAATGGCTTTATAAATGGAAAGTGTGATTTTTTAGGATCTGTTGTAACTAATCAAGCTATGATTAATGTAAATGTTTCGGAAGATTCAATTAAAGAAGACTGGTTTTTATTCGGTTATAATGATGCTATAGAGTTTTATGAAGATAGATTTAGTAAGGAACTAGATATTCGTAATATAAGAACAAATGATGTTGTTAAAGATTTATATGCTAAAAGAGTTACTGATTATAACGCGAAAAATAAAGAAAAAGTTCCTATCTGTAAATTTAAAATTAAGAAATTATAACGGTGGAAAATGATTTTATTTGTAAGTGGTAGAACTGATATAGTAGCTTTTTATACTCCTTGGTTTATTAATAGATATAAAGAAGGGTATGTTGATGTTAGAAATCCCTTTTATCCTAGTTTAGTAAGTAGAATCTATTTTGATGATGTAGATTTGTTATACTTTTGTACTAAGAATCCTTTACCTATAATCCCTTATCTAAAGGAGTTTAAAAAGAAAGTATTATTTAATGTAACAATAACACCATATAAAAATGATATAGAATTAAATGTTCCTAATAAAAGTTTAATAATAGATGGAGTTAAACAAATAGCTGAGATTATTGGTAAAGATAATATTTATATTAGGTACGACCCAATTTTTCTAAGTAAAAAGTATAATCTTAATTATCATATTAAAGCTTTTGAAAGACTTTGCTCTTTACTAGATGGTTGTACTAATCATATAATAATTTCTTTTATAGATGATTATAAGAATGTAAGAAGGAATATGAATAGTTTAAAGATAATTCCTTTTACTAAAGAAGATTATAAAGAAATAGGAGTTAACTTTAGTAGAATAGCTAATAAATATAATATTACTTGTCAAACATGTTTTGAAAAAGAAAACTTAGTGGAGTATGGTTTTATTAAAGAAGATTGTCTTAGTAAACAACTAGCTTATTCTTTAACTGGTAAGAACTATAAGAAAGGAAAAATACGAAAAGGAAATCTATGTAATTGTGTTGAAATGGTAGATATTGGTGCTTATAATTCTTGTAAACACTTATGTAAATATTGTTATGCTAACTATGATGAAGCAAAAGTTAATGAAAACTATAGAAATCATGATGTAAACTCATCGCTATTAATTGGACATCTTACTGATAAAGATACGATAAAGGTAAGAAAACCATAAATATAATTTGGAGGTAAAAACTATGCACGAATTTATAAAAAATATTAAGTGTATTTGGAAATATGCTAAAAAAGAAAAAAGAGGAATAATTGCTTATATAGTATTAAGTTTCTTTAATATAGTTTTTAGTGTTGCTTTTCCATTTGCTTTTTCAACTATAATAGTTAATCTAACAGATAATAAACTTGATCAAGTAATTTATACTGGTATATTAATTTTAAGTTTGTGTATTATAGATAATATTTTTTCCTTTTTTAGAAATAGACTTTATGAGAAAATATTTAGAGAAATTTATATTGATATACAGTCTGATTTAGGAAAAGAGATATTAAAACTAAATAATAAGACTTTAGAAGAAAATAGTTCTGGTGTATTTATTCAAAGATTAGTTGATGATACTGAAAGTATTTCTACAATTTTTACCGATATGAGTGAATATATTACTGGAATTGTTTCTAATTTAGGAATAATAGTTAGTTATTTTATATTATGTAAACCGATGTTTTTCTTTGTTTTATTTGTCCTTTTAGCAAGATTCCTTCTTGAAACAAAAAGAATAGATAAATATAATAAAAGTGAAAAAGAGTACAAAAAATATAATGATTCAATGACTGGTTTTGCTGGTGAAATAGTTCGTGGTGCAGAGGATATTAAAATGCTAAATGGTGAAGTTAGCTTTTTAACAGAACTTAAAGATAGATTTAGAAAATTAAATAATCAAAAGTATGAAATGGAGAATAAAAATTTATCATATATTTTTGTAAGATGGTCATTTTCAGATGTATGCAACTTTATAACCCTTTTAATAGTTGTTTCTCAGATAAGAATAAATGCTATTTCGGCAGCAGTAGGTGTTGTTATTATAAACTTTGGGGGTAGTTATAATAATTTGATACAGAATATTACTTCTTTTCACGAATTAATTAAGAAATTTAATTTATCAGCTTCACGTGTTTTTGATATATTTGATAATACTAAATATCCAAAAGAAAAGTTTGGTAATGAGCATCTAACTAAAATTAATGGTGACTTTGAATTTAAAAATGTGACTTTTAAATACAATACTAAATTGGTTCTTAATGATTTAAGTTTTAAAGTTAATGCTAATGAAACAGTTGCTTTTGTTGGAAAAAGTGGAGTAGGAAAAACAACAATTTTTAATCTATTATGTAAAATGTATGATAATTATGATGGAACAATCACGATGGATGGTGTTGATATAAAAAAATTAGATAAAGATACTATCAGAGGTAATATTACGATTGTTAGCCAAAACCCTTATATCTTTAATATGAGTATTAAAGACAATTTAAAATTAGTAAAAAATGATTTAACAGATGAAGAAATGGTTGAAGCTTGTAAATTAGCTTGCTTGGATGAATATATTAGTTCTCTACCTAATAAATACGATACAATAGTTGGAGAAGGTGGAGTTAATTTATCAGGTGGTGAAAAACAAAGATTGGCAATAGCAAGAGCATTTCTTCAAAAGACAGAGATTATTTTATTTGATGAAGCAAGTAGTGCACTTGACAATGAAACTCAAGCAAAAATTCAGCAATCGATTGATAATTTACAAAAAGATTATACAATTTTAATGATTGCACACCGTTTATCAACAATTAAGAATGCTGATAGAATATTATTACTTGCAGATGGAAAGATAAGGGCTGAAGGTACCCATAAAGAATTACTAAAAAATAGTAAACTGTATAAAAGTCTTTACGAAAAAGAAATTACTAAGGAAGATTAGTTATTATCATCTTTAAATTTCTTTTCAGATGTTTTATAATTGACTAGAAGGTAGGGATTTTTATGGTACCAAAGTTTTCTAGAAAAGATGTAGTTAATTTTAATGAAGAAACATTATATAAAGAATATAAAGATTATGTAGATAAAGATAAGGATTATCTATTTAAAATATTTAATAGTAAAGATACAGGGCTTACTAATAAAGAGGTAATTAAAAGACGGGAAGAGAATGGAAGAAATGTTATTAATGAGGAAAAGAAGAAAAGTATTTTCACCTTTTTAATAGATTCATTTAAAGATCCATTCATTTATATCTTAATAATTTTAGCAACTATTAACTTTTTATTAGGTGATAAATTAGGGTCTTTAATAATTATAATATTAGCACTTACTAGTAGTATTATTAGACTTATTCAAGATTATTCAGCTTATAAATTTGATGTAAAATTAAAATCTAAGATATTTACAGTAACTACTGTTATCAGACAAGGTATAGTAAAAGAGATACCTACAAAAGATATAGTAGTAGGTGATATAATTGAACTTAATGCTGGAAGTATTATACCTAGTGATGCTATTTTATTAGAATCTAAAGACTTATTTGTTAATCAAGGTGTATTTACAGGGGAAAGTGTACCAGTAGAAAAGAAAATAAGTAAGAATGGTAAAAGCTTACTTTCAATGGATAGAATATTACTAATGAATACTAGTGTAGTAACAGGAAGAGGTAAAGCTTTGGTTATTAAAACAGGAAAGGATACTTATCTTGGAAATATATCTAAGTCAACTCTAAAAAATAAGACCTTAACTAACTTTGAAATAGGAATGAATGCGATTAGTAAAACCTTAATTCAATATATGCTAGTTATTACAGTATTAGTATTTATCTTAAATGTTCTTATTCATCACAATATCTTAGAAGCTTTCTTCTTTGCAGTTTCAGTAGCAGTTGGTATTACACCATCAATGTTACCAATGATAGTTAATGTAAATTTAAGTAAAGGTGCTAAATCACTAGCTAAAAAAGATACTTTAGTAAAAAGAAGTGAAGCGATTGAAAACTTAGGAGCAATAGATGTTTTATGTACTGATAAAACAGGTACTTTAACTAAAGGAGAAATTATTCTTACTTTATCACTTGATAGTGAATTTAAGGATAGTATAGATGTTTTGAAATATGCTTATATAAATAGTGTTTATAGTACAGGAATAAAAAATATAGTAGATAAGGCAATTATTACTTATGCTAAGAAAAGAAATATTGAAATAGATAAATATGAAAAAGTAGATGAAATACCATTTGATTATGAAAGAAGAAAAGCTAGTATTATTATAAAAGATTCTAACGATTATAGAATGATTACTAAAGGAGCTTTAATAGAAGTAATAGATAGTTGTGATAGTATTTATTTAAATAAAGAAATAATTAAACTTAATAAGAAAATAAGAGATGATATTTTAACTAAAGCTAGAGAATTAAGTAAAAAAGGTATGCAAGTGATTGCTCTTGCTAGTAAAAAATATTCTAATATCAATAATATTGCAGATGATAAAGGTCTTGTCTTTTTGGGAGTAGTAGCCTTTGAAGATCCAATTAAACCAGGAGTTAGAAATACCATTAGAAATTTAAAAAGAGTTGGTATTACAACAAAAATACTTACTGGTGATAATGTAGAAGCAACTCAAAATATTTGTTCTTTAGCAGCTATTCCAAATGAAAAAGTAATTACTGGTGAAGAATTTAGTAAACTTAATATTGATGAACAGAAAAAGATGGTCGAAGAGGTATCTGTTTTTGCTAGACTTACACCATTAGAAAAAGATAACATTATTAAATTACTAAAAGAAAATGGACATGTCGTTGGTTATATGGGTGATGGAGTTAATGATGCTCCAAGTCTTATTAGAGCAGATGTAGGAATAAGTGTTAATACAGCTACTTCTATTGCTAAAGAAGCTAGTGATATAATTCTCCTTAAGAAAAGTTTAAAAGTGGTTTATGAAGGAGTATTAGAAGGTAGAAAAGTCTATGGAAATATTATGAAATATATGAAAATGGCTTTATCAGCTGCTTTTGGAGATGTCTTTAGTGTCTTCTTAGCCAGTATTTTCTTACCATTCTTACCAATGCTTCCTATTCAGTTTTTACTTCAAGACTTATTGTATGATATGTCACAAACAATGATACCGTTTGATGATGTCGATAAAGAATTTTTAATAGTACCTCATAAGTGGGATACTAGTGATTTAAGAAGGTTTATGAATATTATGGGAGTTGTAGCTTCCTCAATAGATATAGTAGCATTTATTGGTTTTTACTATTTATTAGGCTTTAATGCTAATAATCCAGTAATGTTTCAAACAGCTTGGTTTATTGAAGGAGTTATTTCACAAACTTTAATAGTACATTTTGTAAGAACTGCTAAGATACCATTTATAGAATCAACTGCTAATAAGTATTTAATAATTTCTACTTTCTTATGTATAATAGCATCTATGATATTACCAATTTTATTAGCACCTATTAAGTCCTTCCATTTCACTTATCTACCACTTAACTTTTATATATTTGTAATCTTTTTATCATTACTATATATTGTAGTAGAAGAAATAGTTAAGAAAATGTATATTAAAAAATACAAAAGATGGTTATAGGTGATAAAAAATGGAAATAGATGAATTAATTAGTTATATAAATATGTCTAAAAAAACAGTATTTTTTGGAGGAGCAGGAGTATCTACTGCTAGTGGTTTACAAGACTTTAGAGGTAGTAATGGACTATATAAAGAAAAAAGAAAGTATCCACCAGAAGAGATTTTATCTCATACTTTCTTTATAAAACATACTGATTTATTTTATGAATTTTATAAAGAAAAACTAAATAGTCTTAACTATAAACCTAATATTATTCATAAGACTTTAAAACTAATGGAAGATAAAAACTTATTAAGTTCTATAATAACTCAAAATATAGATGGCTTTGATAAGATGGTTGGTAGTAGAAATGTTTTAGAATTACACGGCTCTATTTTAAGAAACTATTGTCTTAATTGTCATAAGTTTTATAGTGGTGAGTACGTTTTTAAATCTAAAGGTATTCCAAAGTGTAGTTGTGGTGGCATTATTAAACCTGATGTTGTCTTATATGAAGAAGCACTTGATAATAAAATACTAACTGAAGCTATCAAAGAAGTAAGTGAAGCAGACTTATTAATAGTAGGTGGAACCTCACTTCAGGTGTATCCTGCATCTTCTTTAGTAACATACTTTAGAGGTAAACATTTAGTTCTTATTAATAAAGATGAAACACCATACGATTATTTAGCAGATATAGTAATACATGATGATTTAGCTAGTGTTTTTGAAAAAATAAATAAAAGTATAAGTTTAAAAAAAGAGGTGTTCTAGAAAGGAACAACCTCTTTATTAGTATAATGCTTAATAATATTATGAATGATTATAAATACTATTCCTATGATTAAGAAACCTAAAGCTAGTATATAACCTTTACTTATAAGACTTACTAGTATTTTTAAGTCTTTTTCACTGCTAAGTATAAAGTTTATTAAGAAAGTTAAAATAGCAATTAAACTAGCAGTAAATAAAGCTATAAAAGTATAATATAAGAAGAAACTTAACTTTTTAAGAGTAAGAAGAGCAATACCTAATAACTCTATGATTAGTAAAATAATAGTTAAACTTCTTATTTTAGAATTACTACAAAAACTTATAACATCTAAGAATCCAGATATATCATTATCTTTATCTTCAATCATTTCATTAGATGATTCAATTACTTCTTTGCTAGCATTATCACTAATTTCTTTTAGTTTTTCATCTGATAAATTAATATCATAATTCTTATTAGCTTTCTCTAAAAATTCTTTAGTTTTTTCTTTGATAAGTTCTTCATCAACTTTGCTTTTATTACTAGTTTTCTTATTAATTACTTCTTTTAAGATAGTATTAACATATTCTTTCATCTCATCATTTGATAAAGCTTTATCAATCTTATCTTGACTGATACCTAAGTCTTCTGCTTCTTGATATAAGTCATTACTATCTACTACAAAGTCATCAATTGTTTTATTAGCAATTACTTTGATAGTTTCGTTACCAGCATAAGGAATTGCAAATAATCCTACTAAAACAGTAGTAGTAGCAGTTGCTATTATAGTTAACAAAATAGCTAAAAATTTTTTCATATTTACACCTCACCCTTACTATAGCATATTTTAATAAAATCTGCTATAAATCGTGTTATAATTAGATGAAAAGGAAGTGATACAGATGATTAAAAGATATAATCCAGACAAAGACAAAGGACTTACTAAGGAACAAGTCAGCGAAAGAATAAGGGATAATTTAGTTAATTTTAATACTAATGTAAAAACTAAGACGGCCAAAGAGATAATTTTAGAAAATACGGTTACTCTATTTAATATAATCAATGTAATTTTAGCAGTTGCTATTATTGCTGTAGGTAGTTATAAAAATTTAGGATTTTTATTAATAATTGTTTTAAATACAGTTATTAGTACTTTTCAAGAATTACATTCAAAAAGTGTTATTGATAAACTCTCAGTAGTTTCTGCTTCAAAAATTAAAGTACTAAGAGAAGGAAAAGAAGAAGAACTAAATTTAGATGAAATAGTTTTAGATGATATTATTTTATTAGAATTAGGTAATCAAGTAGTAACTGATGCTGTAATAATTTCTGGAATGGTAGAAGTCGATGAATCATTTATAACTGGAGAAAGTGATACTTTAACTAAAAAAACAGGAGATATGCTTTTATCAGGTAGTTTTATTGTTAGTGGTAATGCTAAAGCTAAAGTAGAACATATTGGTTATGACAATTACACCGCTAAAATATCAAGTGATACTAAGTATATTAAACCAATATCTTCAGAAATTATGCGTTCTCTTAATAAAATAGTTAAAACTATTTCTGTAATTATTGTCCCTCTTGGAATCTTACTTTTTGCAAGGCAACTTTATTTAACTGGTAATACCTTACAAAATGCTGTTGTTAATACAGTAGCAGCTATTATTGGGATGATACCAGAAGGACTAGTATTACTTACTTCAACAGTTTTTGCTGTTTCTGTTATTCGCTTATCAAAAGAAAAAGTATTGGTTCAAGATTTATACTGTATTGAATCTCTGGCAAGAGTAGATGTTATTTGTCTTGATAAGACTGGAACAATAACAGAAGGAAAAATGGAAGTGGTTGATGTCATTCCTGTTGATGGAGAAACGAAAGCTTCAATAGGAGATATTTTAGGTAGTATGATGGGAGCAAATGAAGATAAGAATGCAACGGCTCTTGCCTTAAAAGAAGCTTATTATCAGAAACCTAAATGGAAAGTAGAAAATGTTATTCCGTTTTCATCTGCTAAAAAATATTCAGGTGTAAGCTTTGAAAATGGAACCTATTTAATTGGTGCTCCAGAATTTGTCTTAAAAGATCATGGAAAAAGTTATCAGAAGTTGTTAACTGACTATATTAAAAAATATCGTGTTTTAGTTTTAGCAAAAGTTAGTAATTATGAAAAGAAAAATGAAAAAATAGAAGCTTTAGGTTTTATTCTATTACAAGATAAAGTTAGAAAAGAAGCTAAGAAAACTCTTGAATATTTTAAAGAGCAAGGTGTTACAATCAAAATTATTTCAGGTGATAATCCTCTAACAGTAGCTGCTATTGCTAAAAGAGCAGGATTAACTGAAAACCTAAAGGTTATTGATTTATCAACACTCAATGATGAAAAAGCAATCAAAGAAGCAGCCTTAAAATATGATGTCTTTGGGCGAGTTAAACCAGAAGAGAAACATTTACTTATTAGAGCTTTAAAAGAAAACGGTCACAATGTAGCAATGACTGGAGATGGAGTTAATGACTGCCTAGCTTTAAAAGAAGCAGATTGTTCTATTGCTATGGCTTCTGGAAGTGATGCCGCACGAAGTGTGTCACAGTTAGTCTTATTAGATTCCAACTTTGCTTCAATGCCAAGCGTTGTAGCAGAAGGAAGAAGAAGTATTAACAATCTGGAAAGATCAGCATCTTTATTTCTAGTCAAAACAATTTATGCTGGAGTACTTGCTTTTATATTTCTCTTTATAGAAATGTCATATCCATTTATTCCAATTCAATTAACATTAACAAGTGTTGCAACTATAGGAATACCATCATTTGTTTTAGCTTTAGAACCAAATAGGGAAAGAGTAAAAGGTAATTTCTTAGCTAATGTTTTGAGAAAATCAGCACCACCAGCATTTACTATTATTTTAAATATTTTGTTAATTTGTATGTTTGGACAAACTCTTAGTCTTAGTTATGCTAAAATTTCAACTCTTTGTTTAACTTTGACTGGCTATACTTCTTTTATTCTTTTATATAAAATTTGTCGTCCCTTTAACAGGATAAGATTGTTTCTTTTCAGTTCAATGTTTTATTTATTCATCTATGCAATCTTTAACTTAACGACTTTATTTTCTATGGCGCATTTTAATACTTTTATGATTTTTCTTACATTTATATTAATGTATTTATCACATAGACTTTATAATTTGTTTGAATTATTAGTAGATAAATTAATTCAAAAATTAAGCACTAAAAAAGAAGCACTAACTTTAGTAGAAAAAGTATAGTGCTTTTTTGATAAAAAAAACTCCATTGTAAGGAGTTTAAATTCTAATGGCGGAGACAGAGGGATTTGAACCCTCGCGACAGTTACCCATCCTACTCCCTTAGCAGGGGAGCCTCTTCAGCCTCTTGAGTATGTCTCCAAATCGCTTCCGTAGTTATAATATTATCGTAAAATGAGAGTGATGTCAACACTTTTACAAAGAAAAAAGCAACTTTTCTAAAGCTACTTCTAAAATCTAAATGGTGACCAGTACGGAATTCGAATCCGTGAATGCTGCCGTGAAAGGGCAGTGTGTTAAGCCACTTCACCAACTGGCCAAAAAAAATGGCGCCTCAACTAGGACTTGAACCTAGGACCCCTTGATTAACAGTCAAGTGCTCTAACCAACTGAGCTATTGAGGCATTAAATGGTGGGCCTGACAGGACTTGAACCTGTGACCTCTCGCTTATCAAGCGAGCGCTCTAACCAACTGAGCTACAAGCCCGTCTGAATAACAGAACAATTTAATATTACAACAATTTGTTATATAAATCAAGTCTTTTTTTTAATTTGTAATATATTTCCGACTTGCATACTTAGAATAGCAAACATATAATGAAAAATCAAGCTTTTTTTGAAAAATATTGTGATAAATTTTATCTTTTGTTATAATCTTCTAAGAAAAGAGGTGTTACTATGCAAAAAAAAGTTGAAAAAGAAGGATTATTATTAGAAACAATTTTAGAATTATTTAGCGAACAAAGTCATAAAAAATTGAAATCTTATCTAAAAAATAATAGTATCTTTGTAAATGGTAAATGTATTACTGCTTATAACTACAAAGTTAGAAAAAATGATATTATCGAAATTCGTAAGGATTACAAGACTCATAAAAAATGTCCATTAAAAATTTTATTTGAAGATGAATATTTTTTAGTAATTGATAAACCAACTCATTTATTAACAATTGCTACTACGAAGGAAAAAGAAAAAACGGCTTATCATATAATGCGCGAATTTATAAAAGAAAGAAATAGTAAAGACAAAATCTTTATTCTCCATCGTCTAGACAAAGATACCTCTGGAATAGTAATCTTTGTCAAAGATGAGAAAGTTAAGGAATTATTACAAAATGATTGGAATAATTTAATAGATGATAGGGAATATATAGCAATAGTTCCTAAAGGAATTAAGTCATATATAAACTATACATGCTATTTAAAAGAAGATAGTAATTATAAAGTATATGTTACTAATGATAAACAAGGTAAAAAAGCTATTACTTCTGTAAGTTTGTTAAAAGAAAAAGGAAATTATTCTCAAGTAAAAGTAAATATTAAAACAGGACGAAAAAATCAGATTAGAGCAGTATTGTCATATTTAGGTTACCCTATCATAGGTGATGTAAAATATGGAAGTGCAATTAAAGCTAAAAGACTACTATTGCACGCTTCAAAAATAGTATTAACAAATCCAGTTAATAAGAAAAAATATACATTTGAAAGTAAACTACCAAGAGAATTTCAAAAATATGTATAAAAAAAATACCTTTCTATCATTATAAAGATAGAAAGGTGATAAAATGTCAAACTATAAGGTAGAAATTAGTGGAGTAGATACTAGAAATTTAAAAGTGTTAAGCAATGAGGAAATGCTTGAGTTATTCAAAAATATTAAGACGAATCCATTTGCTAGAAATGATTTGGTAGAAGGTAATTTAAAACTGGTTTTGAGTATATTAAAAAAATTTAAGAATTACAATGAAAACTTAGATGATTTATTTCAAGTCGGTTGTGTTGGACTAGTCAAATCAATTGATAATTTTGATCTTTCCCAAAATGTAAAATTCTCAACCTATGCTGTACCAATGATTATCGGAGAAATAAGGCGCTATTTAAGGGATAATAACACCATAAGAGTAAGTCGTTCTATCAAAGATTTAGCTTACAAAGCATTAAAATACAAGGAAGAGTATATTTTAACAAATGGAAAGGAACCATCTTGTGAAGAAATTAGTCAAAAGCTAGAATGTACAACTTATGATGTTGTTACTGCTTTAGCTTCCTTACGAAATCCAATTTCTATGTTTGAACCAATCTATAGTGATGGTGGAGATACAATTTATTTATATGATCAAATCGAAGATAAAAAGCAAAAAGGCAGTGAGATGGAAAAACGTCTTGCTACCAATGATGCTATTACAATGCTTCCAGAAAGATGTCAGCATATTTTAGAAGAAAGATTTATTATCGGAAAAACGCAAATGGAAGTAGCAGAAGAATTAGCTATCAGTCAAGCACAAGTCTCACGTTTAGAAAAAACAGCTGTAAAACAATTGAAGAAAATACTTAAGTAGAATAGTATTTCTTTTTTTTACATAAAAATTAATAGGTGATCAGAGTGAGACTGTCAGACCTGCAAAATAAAGATATTGTAAATACTATAGATGGACGAAATGTTGGAAATATAATTGATGTAAAAATAGACCAGATAAATGGTGCTATCCTTTCTTTAGTAGTTGAACCAAATAAAAGAATGATTTCCTTCATGAATAGGGGAGTAGAAGAAGAAATATCTTGGAAAAATATTGAGAGAATTGGTGAAGACGTTATTTTGGTGCGCTTAGAATGATAAAAAAACAGCGACTCAAGTTAAAGAAAACTAATAATTATAACCGTAAATCAAGGATATCGTCTTTTTTTATTGCAAGTATTATTTTCTCGCTTTTATTAGCTTTAGTAATTATCTTTAAGGCAGGAAATAATTTGGAAAAATCAATAACAGATTATGCAACAATAGAGGTGAAAAGGGTAGCAACCACTATTTTAAATGATGTTATTAGAAATTATAATTTTTCGGAAGAAAATTTATACGAAATAGTGAAAAACGATATAAAAGAGATAGAACTAATTGATTATAATTCAAAAAAAGTAAATAATATCTTGAATAAAGTTAACAAAGAAATTATAAAAAAATTACTTGAATTAGAGCGAGGAGAAACTAAGAATATTTCTTTATCAGATGGACTAAAAGGTAAAAATTACAGTTACCTAAAAAATGGTGTTGTCTGTGATATACCAGTTGGTAGCTTAACAGGAAATTCTTTATTAATTAACACAACAATGTCAATTCCAATTAGATTTTCTTTTGTAGGAAGTGTTAAAAGTAATTTAGATGTTAAGGTTACTCCATATGGGTTAAATAATGCATTAGTAGAACTATCAGTAAAAGTTGAGATAACTGAACAAATTACACTTCCACATACTTCTAAAGAAATAAAAGTCTCTTCAAGCATTCCTATTGTTACGGAACTTATCCAGGGAAAAGTACCATATTATTATCAGGGAGGCCTAGAAAAAAGTTCAAACTTGAGTTAAAATGTAATAGAAAAGAGGAGTATTATGATTGAATTTTTTGATAATAAATATGAAGTGACTATTGGTGCTGAATACTTTGATAAAGAAATGGTAGAGAATTTGCTTACCGATTATTTTGAACCATATGACTATATTTTTGGTGATTTTGCTTATGATAAACTAAGATTAAAGGGATATTATGATAGTAATAGTAACAGTAAAAATGAAATAAACGATATTAAAGGGTTAGATAATTATATAAAAAATTATTGTGCCTATGGTTGTCATTATTTCCTTTTAAAAAAGCTAAAATGATTTTTTGACCTGACAAGAATAGAAAAAAAGCTTTCTATTTTTGTTTTTTTATGTTACTATTATTTTGTAGAATAGCGAGGGAGGAAGAATATTTATGGAAAATAGAGAAAAAAAGATAATGTCAATTGTTCAAGAAGATGGTTCTATTGATGAGGTAGAAGTTGTAATTGCATTTGAATTTAAAGATACAAAAAAAGAATATGTAGTATATACAAAGAATGAGAAAGATGCTAATGGTAATGTTACGGTTTATGTATCAAGTGTTGATCGTAGTGGTGAAACTCCGCAATTGTTCGGTGTAGATAATGAAGAAGAATGGAATAGAGTAAAGGACGTATTACGTAAATTATCACAATAAACGGTGGAGGCATAATTATGAGTAAAGAAGAAAAAAAGATAAAAGAATTGGAAGAATTAGGTGTCAGTCTTGTTGAGAATCCTGTTAATACTATCAATAGGGCTAATCCAACAAAACTAAGATTACAGGCTTTATCATTTATAGCTATTGCTAAAATAGAAATGTATTTTCTAGAAAAGATGGTGAGCCAAGTAAAAGTAACTGATAATGTTGAAGATACTAATGTTAACATTTTAGCTAGGAAAATTTCAGAATTTAAAGATAGTTATTCTAGATTAATAGCAGGTGCTAAACGTACATTGAAGGTACCAGAAAAGAATACTGAGAAATTATATACGCGAGGGGTTGCTGTTGATAAAGAATCAATGGCTGATATGACAAAGTCTTATAGTGAAATTAATAATATCTTTTCTACTGCAAAATCAGTCTTTTCTAATATGAAAAAACCAGTAGAACATGATGTTGAAATTAGTACTGCAGAACAAGATAATATCAAAAATGCAGTTTATCAGGCACTTAATGGAGTTAATGAAAATAATATTAATGATAAAAATTATCAAGATGTAGTTTCTAACGTAGCAGATTCTGCAATGAAGAAAATAGCCAAGACTGATACTACTAGTAAGGAACAAAAATTAGATGATTTCTTTAACAATGAGGAAAAACGTACTGAGTTAGATGATACTATTCTTAGAAATGTTTTAAAAGGTGGAAAAGTTGTTTCTGATGAGAAAACTTCTTCTACAGTTGATAATTCTAAAGCAGTAGATGTTTCAAAAGAGGTATCACCTGAGAATAATGTTAGTGAAAATGGTTATACTTCAATATTTGATGAAAACAATATTTTCCCTAGTAGTTTTATAACTACTGATGAAAGTAAGTTAGCAAAAAATACTTCAGAAAATAAAACAGAAAAATCAGGTGTAATTTTCAAACCACAAAGTATGGACCATAAAGACGACTTATCTGATAAAGATATAGGGGAATTGACTAATAAATTCATAAAAGGTAGAACTTCAATATTTGATACTGTTTTAAAACCTGAGATGACTGAAATACCAACTACGTCTGATGAAGCTTCTTCTTTAGATGAATCAACAGATGTTGAAGAAATTATTCCAGATGTAGCAGAGTTGAAGCAACAGTTAAATGAATCAGTGATTGAGATAGAACAAAATAGATTGGACAAAGAAAAAGTTAAGTCACAATATAATAAAGAAAAAAGTACTAGAGAATTAAAACAAAAAGAATTATCTCAAAGTAGACAAGAATTAGAAGATATAAAACAAGATATAGAAAAGAAAGAACAAGAACAACAAAGTATTGGTAAACTTAACAATGATATTGAAATGGCTCTTAAATTGAAAAAACAAATAGAAGAGAATAAGCGACAAGCTGCTCAAGAAGCTGAGGAAGCAAGAAAGTATCAGGAAAGTTTAGAAGAAGAGAAACAAAAACAAGTAAAAGTCGATGAAGAGAAACAAGATATTTTAGCAGAAAAAAATAGATTGAGCGCAGAAAACTCAAAAGTTTCTTCTAATCTTCAGACTGAAAAAGAAAAATTAGAAGCTTTACGGAGAGAATTACAATCATTTAGTTCTAATAACTCAGATGGAATGGCAAGAAATGTTAAAGGATCTAGTGTTTCTTTCGGTACACCAATAAAGAGATAAAATAATATTTAAAGATGAGTAAGAAATCGTAAAAGTCTTGCTCATTTTTTATTACTAGTATTTTCTACTTTATTAGAACATTTGAAAAACTATATTACTAGTTATGTTGCAGTACTAATTTAATATTTTCTTCATATTATTAAATAGAGGTGATAAAAATAAAAAATTTTATTAATTATTATTATCATCTTTATCCAGTAGAAATTATTAAAATTTCAAAAGCTTATAAATTTCACATAAATACTATGACTTACTTTCTATATTTAGTTTCAGATATGCAGGAAGAAATTAATGAGCAAGTATTACTAAATAAAGAACTTGGAAAAGTTAATTTTCCTTCTATTATTGTTAATAATTGTTTTGATAAAGCTTATTCTTTGATTGAAGGAAAGTGGTATGTATTAGTTATATACAATTTTACCAATAGAAGAATATGTGTGAGTGATTTAGCAAATATCGGAAATAATCATTTAAAGAACGTTAATTATAGAAGATTGGATAGAAGTGATTGGTACACACTTTGGTGTAAAAAAATCGATTATTTTGAGTATCAAAAAAACTATATTTGCAATAAATATCCACTTCTTTATAATACTTTAGATTATTTTATTGGTTATGCAGAAGTTGCTATTAGTTATATAAATGAAATAAATAGAAAAATTGAAAGAAATATTTCAGATGATTTAGTTGTCTGTCATAAAAGATTGTATATTAATTCTGAAATGTTTGATTTTTATAATCCATTCTCATTGATTTTAGATTATAAAGCTCGTGATATTGGTGAATACTTAAAAAATTTATTTTTCTACGGATATAGCGACGAACAGGTGAAAAAAGTGTTACTTATTTGTAATACTTCTTACCAAAGACATTTAGTTATGGCAAGAGTACTGTTCCCTAGTTTTTATTTTGACTGCTATGAAGACATAATTAATGGTGTAATTAATGAAAATGAAGTTTTACCAATTTTAAACAAAATAAAAGATTATGAAGATTTTTTACTTTATCTTTATAATCTTTTGAAAGAAACTGATTTTTTGATTCGAATTGACTTTTTAGAAAGAAACTAGTTTTTATTGTCGTTAATATTTCTTACTTCTTTGACTTCTTCAATTTCATTCATAATCATTTGTTCAATTCCATCTTTTAATGTGATGTCTAAATAATCACAGTCAGCACAGGCTCCTCCTAAGCTAACATAAACAATTCCATCTTTGTAACTAACAAATTCTAAAGAACCTCCATCACTCAATAAAAATGGTTTTAACTCATCTACAATTTCTCTTATTCTAGCTTCTATTTGATCTTCGTTCATATTTATAAGTATAGGTAAGGTTTTGGTTCTGTAATCTTCTACCTTTCCTCAGCTCAGCGCCATATGCGATTGCTTCCAATCATATGACGTGTCATCATTTATATATCATCTTTTATAGAATTATTTCTAATAATTAAAAGAACTTATAATTAAATTAATGACAGACTGTTCTCCTTTCTTTTCTTATTCATTCTCTTTAGTTGTTTAATTTTAATTTCTTTTATCAGATTAGATAGTTCTATTATATCATATACCTTTCTTAGCTTTAGTAGTTTTTATATATTATAATTAGAGTACTTTATAAACTATCGTCTATAAGTTATATGTTTTTAAGATTTATTCCTTCATATTTCTTTGATTTCGTTACTATTAACTAACTTGTATGTTATAGTGTTTGTGTAAAGAATCCCAGGACGCTAATTTATTATTCTACTTTTTATTAGTTGTATGACATAATATCTTTATATTTGAAAAATTTTATTCATCACCAAATTTATTATATGTAAATTTTAGCTTTTCGTAAAGAAAAAAACGTGTTATAATTTACCTGTGGTGAAAAGTGATGGGAGTAAAGTACAAAGTTGGTTCTGTTGTACTGGGTTATGTCACTGGTATTAAGGAATACGGAATATTTGTTCAATTAGATAGTAATACAAGCGGTTTAATTCATATTTCAGAAATTTCAAATAAATTTATTAAGAATATTGATGATTATGCTTATGTAGGTGAATTGATTAGAGTTAGAATAGTTAGTTCAAATAAAAATAATAATTATTCTTTAAGTACTGTTGGACTAGATTATAGAATAACTAAAAAAAGAAAGAGTAGAATTGAAGAAACGGCATCTGGTTTTGAAAATTTGGCTATTTTCCTTGAAAAAGCATTAAAATTCACAAAAAATAAATAAATATTTGAAAAAGTGTTGACAATTATCTAATAAATTGGTATATTTAATTTCGTCAAGTGGTTACTTGGGCGATTAGCTCAGTTGGTTAGAGCACCTGCCTTACAAGCAGGGGGTCATAGGTTCGAGTCCTATATCGCCCACCATTAGGATGCCGAAATAGCTCAATAGGTAGAGCAACTGATTTGTAATCAGTAGGTTCCGGGTTCGATTCCTGGTTTCGGCACCATTTTATTATTTATAATCGGAGAGGTAGCGAAGTGGCTAAACGCGACAGACTGTAAATCTGTTCCTTCGGGTTCGATGGTTCGAATCCATCTCTCTCCACCATCTTAGTTATTGCCTCGTAGCCAAGTGGTAAGGCATCAGACTTTGACTCTGACATGCGTTAGTTCGAATCTAACCGAGGCAACCATTTTTTAAATATTTGATCCGCTAGCTCAGTCGGTAGAGCATTTGACTTTTAATCAAAGGGTCATGAGTTCGAATCTCATGCGGGTCACCATGATGTGCCTGAGTGGCGGAATTGGTAGACGCACAGGACTTAAAATCCTGCGAAGGTCATACTTCGTGCCGGTTCAAGTCCGGCCTTAGGCACCATTATTTTTGGAGGAATACCCAAGTCTGGTTGAAGGGACCGGTCTTGAAAACCGGGAGGTCGTGCAAACGGCGCAGGGGTTCGAATCCCTTTTCCTCCGCCACTTTGATTTTATATATGATATCGCGGGATGGAGCAGTTGGTAGCTCGTTGGGCTCATAACCCAGAGGTCGGAGGTTCGAGTCCTCCTCCCGCAACCATGGTTCCGTGGTGCAGCTGGTTAACACGTCTGCCTGTCACGCAGAAGATCGCGGGTTCGAGCCCCGTCGGAACCGCCATGTTTGGTTTCATAGCTCAGTCGGTAGAGCAAAGGACTGAAAATCCTTGTGTCGGTGGTTCGATTCCACCTGGAACCACCATTTGAATATAATTATACTTATTAGAAACTGTAATAAAAAGATATAGATTATTACAGTTTTTTAGTTCTTAATATTTTTACCTTCTTTGATTTAATTAAGCACAATTCTTTCCAATAAAAAATTAGCTATATACTAACTAGACACACCTTCTTGCTTCTTTATGTAGAGAACTATCTATCTTATCTGCGTTCTTATATTTTATTAAAATATTTACAGAAAAAAAACGCAAATAACAAAATAGTAAATGAGTATAAAAAATAATATCTTTGCTATTTTTAATTATAAGTTAGACAATACTATAAAACTCTATCTACTAGTATTTAAGCAAAACAATATAATATTAATTATTGTCAAATTATGTCCACTTTGCAATTTTATACACTCAGTTTTTTTATGTATGTTATAATAATTAAAGGTGATGATAAATGTTTGAAAATAAAATTGTTTTGGTAACGGGTGGTACAAGAGGTATAGGATATTCTATAGTAGAAAACTTTTTGAAAGAATCTGCTATAGTAGTCTTATTTGGTTCTAAGGAAGAAAGTGTATCAAAAGCTCTTAACTCTTTAAGACAGCTTAATTCTTCATATAAGGTAGAAGGTTATGCCACAGATTTAGCTGATTTAAAAGCTGTAGAAGATGTTGTAAGTAGTTTGGCCCAAAAGTATGGAAAGATAGATGTTTTAGTTAATAATGCTGGGGTCTCTTCTAGTACACCAATTGTCAAATACACAAAAGAAGAAGCTGACAATATCGTTGATGTAAATATTAAGGGAGTTTTTAACACTTGTAAAGCTGTAGTTCCCTATATGAGTGGTGATAATGCTTCTATTGTCAATATTAGTTCTATGGTTAGTTTTTATGGTCAATCAAGTGGATGTTTATATCCTATGAGTAAATTTGCAGTTAATGGTATTACTAAGAGTTTGGCTAGAGAACTTGGAAAAAATAAAATTCGAGTTAATGCTGTAGCTCCAGGAATAACTGATACTGATATGGTAAAGAACCTACCAGATGAGATGATTAAACCATTGATTAATATGATACCTTTAGGAAGAATTGGTGAACCTGATGATATAGCTAATGCTGTATTATTCTTAGCAAGTGATAAAGCAAGCTATATTACAGGAACTATCCTTCAAGTGGATGGAGCAATGATAAGCTAGAAGTTATATCATCTTTGGTTTTATCTACTGTAATTAAACAATTAGAAAAAGATTCTGAATTATTATTTAAGAAAGTACAAAGTTTTGATAAATTTGATATTTTTTTAAAGTAAAGTTCGGTATCTTTTCTTTTTATTTTTAATGTATTTTTATTGCTATTAGTTATTAAATAACCTGGATAATTATTCTTTTGTAGAAGCATATAGACTAATTTACTATTAGTTTCAAATGAAAAAGATATATTATTATATTTTTGTATTTCCACTATAATTAAATCAATAAAAAGGTTATTTCTTTCTTTTTGATTTATAATATCAAAAATGATTTTTTTAGGATAATTTTTAAATTTTTCCAGTAGCCTAGCTAAAGAATATATATTTTCATCTTCTTTAATAATTTCCCTAAAGGTCAAACCTTTCCAATATTTTAGTTTCTTTTTTTCATTAATTACTATTATTTTATTGTCTTTTGTCATAGTAAGAATAAATTTAAAACCAGTAATAAATTTGTTGGTTAAAAGAAGATTATTATTTTCCTCAAAAGTACCACCAATTATAATTTTCATAAATTAAATCCTTTCTCTTTATTAGTTTTAATGAATCCTTTGTAGCAGTTTAAGATTTTTTGCTATACTATAATATTTATCAGAATAAATGATTTTTAGGTAAGAAGTTTAAGACAATATTCAGTTTGTTATTTAACTATTTCAATGATATTAGTGATTCGCCCTATTATGTTTTATGTTTTTTCATCTTCAAAAATACTTAAAAATATGATATAATATCAGGCAGAAGAAGAGGTGGTAGTTGTGGCATTAAAAGATGTTAGAGGGATAGGACCAAGGTCTTTGAATCTTCTTAATAAATTGGGTATTATTACAGTTGATGATTTAGTAACGCATTATCCTTTTCGATATGATATATTGCAAAGAGGTTCGCTTACTGATACTATGGATGGCGAACACATTATAATAGATGGTAGAATAGAAAGTAGTCCAATATTGGTTAGATTTAAGGCAGGGCTTAATAAAATGAATTTTCGGCTTGTTACAGCTTCGGGTGTAGTAGGTATTTCTATATTTAATAGAGCATTTTTAAAAAGTCATTTGCTTGTAGGTACGGGTGTTACAGTAATAGGTAAGTTTGATAGAAAGAAAAATGTTATTACAGCATCAGATATTAAATTAGAAACATTATCGGCTAAGATTAAAATAGAACCAATTTATCATTTGACTAATGGCTTAACTAATAAAAATATGTCAACATATATAAATATGGCTCTACTTGGAAATTATAAAGAAATAACTGACTTTATTCCTGTAGAATATCAAGAAAAATATAATTTTGTTAATAAAAGAACGGCTCTAAATATAATTCATAATCCTCCTTCAATAGAAAAATTAAAAGAGGCAAAAAATAGACTTAAATATGAAGAATTATTTTCCTTTATGTTTAAAATTAATTACTTAAAATTAGAAAATAAGAAAAAAAATTCTGGCATAAAGAAGAAAATAGATGATACTAAAATAGAAGAATTTATTAAGACTTTACCATTTGAATTAACTTCCGATCAGAAGACAGCTGTTAGAGATATATTGAATGATTTAAAGGAAGAAGGAAAAATGAATCGTCTTCTTCAAGGCGATGTAGGTAGTGGTAAGACGATAGTGGCTTTTTTAGCAATTTATGCTAACTATTTAGCTGGATACCAAAGTGCTTTAATGGCTCCAACAGAAATACTGGCTGTTCAACATTTTAATAATATGAGTAATCTTTTTAAGAATACTAAACTACGCATTTCCCTTTTAACTGGTTCTACGTCTAAAAAGGAAAAAGATAAGATTTTAGTTAGTCTTGCTCAAAATGATATAGATGTCATAATTGGAACACATTCATTAATTCAAGAAGAAGTTGAATATTTTAATCTTGGACTTGTGATTACAGATGAACAACATAGATTTGGGGTTAATCAGCGAGCTAATTTACAAAATAAAGGTAAAAAACCAGATACTCTTTATATGAGTGCTACACCAATTCCAAGAACTTATGCTTTAACTATTTTTGGAGATATGGATGTATCTACAATAAAGACTAGACCAAAGGGAAGAAAAAAGATTCATACAGTTCTAAAAAATGAACAGGATATGAAGGAAGTATTAGCAATGATGTATGAAGAATTGAAGGTAGACCATCAAATATACGTAATTGCACCTTTAATAGAAGAAAGTGAAACAAGCGATTTAACTAATGTTAATGAACTTAAAGATAAATTAACAGTTGCTTTTGGCAGTAAATATAAAATAGGATTAATTCATGGAAAGATGGCTACGGCAGTTAAAGATAAAGTTATGGAGGACTTTCTTCTTAATAAGTGTCAAATATTAATTAGCACTACTGTAATAGAAGTTGGAGTTGATGTGCCTAATGCCACAATGATGGTTATTTTTGATGCCAATAGGTTTGGTCTTTCAACTCTCCATCAATTACGTGGAAGAGTAGGCAGAAATGATTTACAGTCACACTGTATTTTAATAAGTAATCATGATACTGAAAGACTCCATATTATGGAGAAAACTTCTGATGGTTTTGAAATTAGTGAAGAGGATTTTAAACTTAGAGGACATGGTGATTTATTTGGAACTAAGCAAAGTGGGGATATGACATTTAAAATAGCTGATATTAAAAATGACTATTCTATCCTTTTAAAAGCAAAAGAAGATTCTTATAATTATTTACTTAAAAAAGCAGAGGAAGAAAAGTTATTAAAACAAAAAATAATCGATTCAATTATACATAGTTAAGTGTAAAGAAATTAAAAGTTTGTGAAATAAAATTGACATCTTAATAAAATTTAGATATCATTAGATTACATAATAAATAGTACTCAAGTCATTATTTATTATGGAGTATAATCTACTGCTTTTTATGTAGATATACTTACCGAAACCCCCTGAAATCCCGTCAGAAATGGCGGGATACTTTGTTTATAAGGGCTTTATGCCATTTGATATATGTATTAGGTACCCATTTTAATTTAGTTTGTCTATAATATTAATTATTTCATTGAAAAAGTAAATGTCAACAAAGAAATATCAAGTAAGCAATGGATATGGAATATGAATTAGGCTATTAACAATAGCAAAGTGAGGTTATAGTATTTATCTCGCTTTTTTACTTTCAAAAGAAGTTTACCAGTAAAAACTAAACAAATAAAAGGAAACTAGTCTTTTAGCTAATTTCCTTTAAATGTATTAATTATTACTTGAAGATGAACTACTACTTGTTTTAGCATTTTCAATTAGTTTATCCATATATTCATCATAATCTTTCTTTAATGAATCATCTTTAAATTCTACGCCAGCTTTTTTTCTAACTTCAATAAGTGTTTCATAACGTAGAGTAGCATCATTGCTTAATTTTTCTTCAGTTAACTTTTTTAATATAGTGTCTTTAGACTTCTTTAAAGAGGCCTTTTTCTTTTGATCAACTTTTAAGATAATGTGATAACCATAAGCTGATTTAACTGGTTCAGTTGTATATTTACCTTTTTCAAGCTTGATAGAAGCATTTAAGAAAGCTTCATCCATACCACTATCTTTATTAAAGTAATCAATTAATCCACCATCAGATTTACTACCAGTATCATCACTATTTTTCTTAGCAAGCTTTTCAAAGTCTGCTCCATCGTCTAATTGCTTAATTAGTTTTTTAGCTTTTTCAAGAGCTTTCTTCTCAGCATCTTCTTTTTCTTCAGTTGACATATCTGAAGTAGTCTTTGGTTTAATTAAGATGTGTCTTACTTTCATATCACCGATAATTTCTTCATCATAATACTTTTGAATTTCATCGTCTTTAATATTATCTTTGATATAATCTTCAACAGCTAAATTTCTCTTGTATTCAAGTGCAATCATATCACGAAGTTCATCAACAGAACTAACACCTAAGTATTGTTTAATAGCTGCTAAGAAAGTATCATCATCATTATTATACTGTGATTTCATTTGAGTTACTTGATTATCAACATAAGTAGTTTCTTCATCAGTAGTTTTATATTTCTTATCTAAGATACTATGATCAATCATATCGATTAAGATACTAATACCATACTTATCTCTTAAACTTTCATATAAAGTATCAGTCTTAATTTTACCGCCATCATATTTGACAATAGTTGAATTTTTCTCAAGTTCCGCTTTTTTACCACATCCTGTTACTAAAAAACAAACAGCAACAATAAGTAATAGAAATGCTATGTTTTTCTTCTTTTGCATATTTTTTCCTCCTTTTATCATTGACATGCAACATAATCATAACAAACCTTTAAAAAATAAGCAATAAATGAGAAGAAAAGTCCTTAAAAAAGTGCTATAATTTTTATAGAGGATTGATATTATGATAAAACTTAGAACATTTAATTTAGAAAAAATTGATAAAATAAAGCATTATGACTTGTTAATGAAACTCAGTAGAGATGAATCAGTGCAAGAATATATTTCGCATAATTTTATAAGATTTGTAGATAAGTACCAATCAGAAGATGAGAAAATAGCACCTAATAAATCATATGTTGTAAAAAAAGATAAGCAAAATATTGGGGTAGTTGGTACTCTAAATTTATCAAGTGTCGGCGAATTAGAGATTTGGTATGCAATTGATAAAGACTTAAGAGGAGAAGGATATGGCGAAAAAGTCTTAGCTGAAGTAACACCATACCTAATAGAAAACGTTTCAAATCTAGAGGATATAGAGTTAAGAATTAAAAAGAAAAATTTAGCTAGTAAGAAAATAGCAGAAAATAATGGTTATATTTTGGAATACGATGATAATGATACTGATATTTACCATTATTTTGGAAATAATAAAAAGTAATTAAAAACTTTCTAAACAATCACACATTTTGAAAATTACCATAAAATAATGTGAACACTAGAAAAAAAGGAGGATTAATTTATGGGTAATTGCAATTCATCAAGTGCTATTGTTTTAGTATTATTTATTTTACTAGTTATTATTATAGGTGCCTATATTTAATTTTTAAAGGGAGGTGTTAAAATGTCTTGTTCAAATAATCAACCAGTAACAACTTCTTGTAGTTGTTCTAGACCTAGAAATAGTTTTGTTATCATTATCGTTTTATATATCTTATTAGCAATAATTTTAGGAAGCGTATGTACTTGGTAATAAATCCTTAGAGCTTTGTTTCTAAGGCTTTTTTCTTAATAATATGTAATTGAAATTGCAACTGAAATATAAAAAAATGATGAGTTATCGCCCAATTTTACTATAAAATACCTAAAAAGTGATCGATAACTTGCTTTTTTTAGTATAAAAACAAGATGATGTTAAAAACTATTATTGGTGATTATTATGTACTATTATTTATCTTATTTTTTTATTTTTTCAATAATTGGTTATATTTATGAGAACGTTTTTCATTTAATACTTAAGGGTAGTTTAACTAATAATCCATTTATTGGTCCTTATATGCCAGTTTATGGGTTTGGAATAGTGATAATGCTTTTAATGGAAAATTTTGTATTTAAAAAGTTTAAAATGCCAAGATGGGGAAAAATATTGCTAACATTATTATTAAACTTTTTTATTTTAACTATTTTAGAATTGATTGGTGGTAATATTGTTGAATATTTCTTTCATAAATCTTTTTGGGACTATAGTGATTTTAGATTCAATTATGGTAAATATATAGCAGTTGAAGTATCACTTGGTTGGGTTATTGCTAGTTATATATTTTTGTTTATTGTAAAAAAGTATTTGGATAAGGTAATTACCAAAGTACCTAGAAGCTTAACTAATATCTTCATTGTAATTTTCTTATTAGATTTTATTTATTCTTTCTTTTTAAGATAATTAGTAAAATTGGTTATCTAATTAAAAACTATTTTCAAAGCTTTTTAAATAGATTATAAATTAGATGTTATGATTGATATATTATTGTACAAACTTACAACTTAACATTATAAAAAGGAGTATGTATAAAGCTCCTTTTCATTAATTAACTAACTTATGATAAACATCTTCTACCTTAGAACAATCAGAAGTTAGTGGGAATTTATCATTTTTATATCTTGGAATAACATGAATATGGAAATGCTTTACCTCTTGTCCATAGTCATTGTTTTGAGAAATAGTAAGTCCATCAATTGCTAACTTATCTTTTAATAGAGTAGCAAGTTTAGTTCTAATAATATTTAACATATAAAGTAAAGTTTCATCATCTATCTCATAAAGATTAGCTTTATGTTCCTTTGGAATTACTAATAAATGTCCATCATTATTAGGATTTATATCAAGAAACACCTTAACTTTCTCATCATCATATACAGTATAAGATTGAATTTCTCCTTTAATTATTTTACAAAATAAACAATCACTCATAAAAATCCTCCTAAAAACATTGTACTTTTTTTAGCTAATTTTGGCAATATATTATGCAAAATATAAAAATAATGCTATAATAAAAACGCCAAGAAAGAAAGGTGATTTGTGTGTTAGAAATAGAAAAATTAGTAGTAGATGTAAAGGAAAGTAATAAGAAAGTATTAAAAGACTTTTCTCTTAATATAAAAGAAGGAGAAATTCACGCTATAATGGGTCCTAATGGCGTAGGGAAAAGTACCCTTGCTAAAGTAATAATGGGTGATAAGAAATATCTTTTGAATTCAGGAAGTATCAAATTTAACGGCGAAGATATGCTTGATAAAACAACCGATTATATTGCAAGAAGTGGTATATACTACGTAATGCAAGATCCTAAAACTATCATTGGAGTCACTAATAGAGAGGTACTTAGAACAGCTCTTACAGAAAGAAGTGGAGAAAGACTTAATCTTTATACCTTTATTAAAGACTTAAATAAAGAAACAGAAGACTTAAAAATGGATAAAGAAATGATTCATCGTTTTGTAAACCAAGGATTTTCTGGTGGTGAGAAGAAAAAAAATGAAGTATTACAATTAAAAATGTTAAAACCAAAACTAATTCTTTTAGATGAATTAGATAGTGGTCTAGACGTCGATAGTTTAAAAATCGTTTGTGAAAGTATTAATAAATATAAAGAAGAAAACCCTGATACTGCTATCTTAATCATAACTCATTATAGTAGAATCTTATCATTAATTCATCCAGATTACGTTCATGAAATGTTAGATGGAAAAATAGTTAAGACTGGACCATTTGAATTTGCAAAAGAAATAGAAAATAATGGCTATCTTAGGGAAAATGAAATGAGTGATACAAATGCTAGAGAATAAAATATTACAGGATGAAAAAGAATATATAGATATTACTAGTGATTGTAGTTATATATTTAATAATGATAGAACTGTTTACTTTAACATTAAAGAAAATGTCACTTGTAAATTACTAGTTAAAGCTAAAGTTAATTGTTACTTTCTAATAAACAACTTATCAGCTAAAATAGAAGTGCACTTGCTAAATGAAGGAGAAATAAACCTTTGTTTAAGTTCAATTGCTTCAACAAAAATATTAAATAACGTTGTCATTTATCATGATGATAGCAACACAAAGAGTAATGTTATCTGTCATGGTGTAAGTCATAAAAACGGTGATTTAACTTTCAATATTGATGGAATTATCCCTAAAGGAATAAAAAAATGTACTTGTAATCAAGATAGTATGATTCATCCTTTTGATTTAGCAAAAGCACAGATAAATCCCAATCTTTATATTGATGAATTTGATGTAGTAGCAAATCATTCTGCTTATATTGGACCTTTTCCTAGCGATATACTTTTCTACTTAAATACTAAAGGAATAGGTGTTAAAGAAAGTAATAGATTACTATTACAATCATTCTTATTAAACGATGCAACAAGTGCTGATTATATTGAATTAATAAATACTAATATTAAAAACATAATTAGTTAGGAGGTGTTTTATTTATGAATAGAGAAGACTTTCCTATTCTAAACACAGGAATAGTTTATTTTGATAATGGTGCTACTACATTAAAACCTAAAAGTGTTATTGAAAAAATGAATGATTATTACTATAACTATCCTGCTAATATTCATCGTGGTGATTACAAGATAAGTCTAAAAGCTAGTGATGAGTATGAACTAGTTAGGACTAAAGTTAAAAACTTTATTAATGCTAGTAGTGAAGATGAAATAGTTTTTACAATGGGAGCCACTGATTCTTTAAATAAAGTTGTCTTTGGTTTTATGGAAGACTATTTGTCAGCAGGAGATGAAGTAATAATTAGTAAAGCAGAACATGCTTCAGCAGTGCTTCCTTGGTTAATTCTAGCAAAACGTAAAAATATAAAAGTTGTTTTTGTTCCTTTATCAGAAACTCACGAATTAGAATATGACACTTTAGAAAAATATGTAACTAATAAGACAAAGGTTATCTCACTAGCAGCTGTTACTAATGTTATTGGTGATGTTCGTGATATTAACAAAATAGGTAAGTTATGTCAGGATAACAATATTTTGTTTGTCGTAGATGGTGCGCAAAGTGTTCCTCATCAAAAGACAGATGTTTTAAAAGATAATATTGATTTTCTAACTTTTTCTGCTCATAAGATGTTAGGGCCAACAGGAGTAGGGGTCTTATATGCTAAAAAAGAATATTTAGAAGCAATGCGACCTATCGAATATGGTGGTGGTATGAACCAATCTTTTGATAGTGATGGTAATATGGAGTTTAAAAGTATCCCCACCAGATTAGAAGCAGGAACTCCACCAATCGCTGAAGTAATTGGTTTGGGAGCGGCGATTGATTATCTAGAAACCATTGGTATGGAGAATATCGAAAAATATGAACTAGAATTAAAAGAGTATTTAATTAAAAGATTACAAGAAATAGATAAAGTTATTCTTTATAATACAACTAGTAAAGGTGGAATGACAGCTTTCAATCTGGAAGGAGTATTTAGCCAAGATACTGCTCTATATCTTGATCATTATAATATTTGTGTAAGAGCAGGTAACCACTGTGCTAAAGTATTAAAAGAAGAAATTAATATTAAAAATACCTGTCGTGTAAGTTTGTATTTTTATAATACCAAAGAAGAAATAGATAAACTAATTGAAGCTTTAAAAAACAGTGAAGATTTATATAAAATAGTATTGTAGGTGAAAATATGAAAATAGATCAAGAATTAAGAAGAGAAATGATTGTAGAAAATTATGAACATCCTTATCATAAGGGACTTAAAAAAGAAGATGGTTATTTAGTAGCAAATACTAATAATGAAAGTTGTATTGATAATATTGATATCGAACTAAAAATAGAAGATGATAAAATAAAAGAAGCTAATTTTGATGGCGAAGCTTGTGCAATTTCTACTTCCGCAACATCATTATTCTTACAGAAGATAGAAGGAAAAAGTGTGGAGGAAGTAAGAAAAATATTAGAAAATTATCAAAAGATGATTAATGAAGAATCATATGATAAAGACCTATTAGGAGAATTAGTTATCTATGACTCTGTTGCAATGCAACCTAATAGAAAAAAATGTGCACTATTACCAAAAGATACTATTGAAAAAATATTGGAGAGATTATAATGGAAGAACGAATTGATACTAAAAACTTATATTTGGCAGAACTAAAAAGATGTGATAAAGATAAAGGAGTAGAACTAATGGATCCCCTTTCCTATGTATTTGTTTTTCAACAAAATGATTCTTTCTATAATGTGTTTACAAAAGAAGAGTATCCTACTTATGATAGAGTTCCTTATTCTAATAACACAACTACTGGAGAAGCTTATGGTACTAAAGTTAAATTACTCAATAATGTTGATGTTAGTGGTCCTTGTTATTTATTAACTAATATTAAATGTGAAGAGCTATTTGATGAAGATAGTGTAGATTTAAAAGAAATAGAAGATTATATCTTAAATTCTTCTTACTTCTTTAAAGATAGAGTTGATATAGCCATCAAAAGACTAATGGACTTTAAACATCCATTTAAAATGATAGGTATCATTAAAAGAGAAAATAGTCAAAAAGAAGAGATAAATGCTTATTTGGGAGAAAAAACAATTAATAAACAGAAGGTGAAAAAATGGAAGTAAAGGGTTTATCTAAAGAAAATATTATTACTATCTCCAACTATAAAGGAGAAGAAGACTCTATAAGAGAATACCGCTTGAAGTCTTTTGAACAGTTTAAAAATATGAGTGATAAACTTCCATTTGGACCAGAATTTAAACTTGATTTTGATAAAATAACTTATTATAAATCACAAGATGATACTTTAAGAAATGATTGGAATCAAGTGTTAAAACCTGTTAAAGAAGAACTTGAAAATTTAGGAGTTCTTGAGAGTGAACAACATATGGGTGGAATGGGTGTTCAATATGAAAGTGAAGTTATTTATCATAAGATGTTAGATGAATTAGAGTCTAAACATATTATCTTTACCTCTATTGAAGATGCTTTAAAGAACCATAAAGATATAGCTTTAAAGTATTTTGGTAAGATAGTATCTTTTAAAGAAAATAAATATGCAGCTTTAAATAGTAGTGTTTTCTCAGGTGGAAGTTTTATCTACATTCCTCCTCATACTAAACTAGATAGACCTCTTCAAAGTTACTTTCGTATAAATAGTAAAAATATGGGACAATTTGAACGAACCTTAATCATTGTTGATGATGATAGTGAGTTACACTATATTGAAGGGTGTACTGCTCCTACTTATAGTGAAGATTCACTTCATGCAGCTGTTGTAGAGATTTATGTCGGAAAAAATAGTAAATGTCGTTATACAACTATTCAAAACTGGGCTCCTAATGTTTATAACCTAGTTACTAAAAGAGCTTTAGTTGATACTAATGGAACAATGGAATGGATTGATGGTAATATTGGTAGTAAACTTACAATGAAATACCCTTGTTGTATCTTAAAAGGTGATAATAGTAGAGGTACTTGTATTACTATTTCTCTAGCAAGCTCTAATCAAGAACAGGATACAGGAGCAAGAATGATTCATCTAGGAAAAAATACTAAGAGTAATATCATTTCTAAAAGTATTGCAAGAAATGGTGGAAATGCTACTTACCGTGGTAAGGTTAGAGTTTCTAAAGAAGCACTTAATGCTGATGCTATGATTAAATGTGATACTTTAATCCTTGATGAGCTAAGTAAAAGTGATACTATTCCTACTAATGTTTTGGAAAATAATGAGTCAGTTTTAGAACATGAAGCGACCGTTTCTAAAATAAGTGATGATAACTTATTTTATCTAATGAGTAAAGGTATTCCAAAGGAAAAATGTGAAGAACTAATTGTTTTAGGATTCCTAGAAGAATTTAGAGAAGAGTTACCAATGGAATATGCTGTAGAACTCAATCAGTTAATTAAGAGAAATCTTTAAATTTTTTTGAAGATTTCCTTTTTTTGCATTTTCGGGCATAAATTTTCCTGGATTTTGCATTTTCAGTTATTGAAAACGTTAAATTCGGCCAAAAATAGGGACGAATTTGCAAAATTCCCTGTTTGCTTTTTACTTTTCACCTATGTTAGAGTACCAAACAAGAAAGGAGGAATCATATGCTTAATGAATTAGTTTTAGTAGGTAGACTTGCTAATGAAATTAGAATTAACAAGACCGAAACTGGCAAAAAGATTGGTAATTTAACTCTAGCTGTTCCAAGAAGTTTTAAGAATATGGACGGGTTATATGAAACTGACTTTGTATCATGTATCTTATGGGATGAAAAAGCAGCAATTGCTAAAGAGTATTGTCATACTGGTGATATCATTGGTATTAAAGGTCGCTTACAATCAAGAGTTATTGAAACAGAAGCTGGCAGAAGAAGTCAATTAGAAGTAGTTGCTGAAAGATTAACATTTCTATCTAGTAAAAAAATAGAAGATATCAAAAATACTGATATTTGATTGTCGATAGTTTCCAGATTTTGTAAGTGAAGAAGAGTTAATTATTTGTAAACTTAACAGAAAAACTATTTTTAACTAGTATATAATAAATAGTTGAGGTGGTAAGAATGCTATTGGCAAAAAGAATTAAAGAATTAAGATTAGAAAATGATTTAACTCAGGAAGAACTAGGTAAGCTAATAAATGTTACTAAAGTTAGTATTTGTTGTTATGAGAATGCTGCGCGAGTTCCTACTCTTGAGACTTTACTAGCTCTTGCCGATGTTTTTAATGTTGGGCTTGACTATTTATTAGGAAGAGAAGAAACAATTAAAGTCTTAGAAGAAAATACCAAGATGTCTAAAGAAGAAGTAGAATTCATTAAAGAAATTCGTAATAATAAAAAAACATATGAATTTTTAACTACTAATCCGAAAAGATGTGCTTCTTTAATTGAAAAAAAACTAAGTTAATAATTGACGATAAAGTTTTTCTAAATCTATAATTATAGTAGGTGATAGAATGATAAAAGAAATTATTGAAAAGAAGAAGAACAAAGAAGAACTATCTAAAGAGGAATTAGAAGAAATATTTCTTGGCTATTTAAATGAAACAGTAAAAGATTATCAGATGAGTGCTTTTTTAATGGCTATTTGTCTTAATGGAATGACTGATAAAGAAACATTTATCGTAACTGACTTATTTCTACACAGTGGTGATAGGTTAGATTTATCTTTTATTGAAGGAGTAAAGGTTGATAAACATTCAACTGGTGGCGTAGGCGATAAAACTACATTAGTAGTTGGTCCGATTGTTGCTAGTTGTGGTGTTCCCTTTATAAAGATGAGTGGTAGAGGACTAGGTTTTACAGGAGGTACTATTGATAAATTAGAAAGTATTCCTAATTTAAAAGTATCTTTAACAAAAGAAGAAATAAAAAAACAAGCCAAAGAAATTGGTCTTGTTATAACCTCTCAAACTGCTAATTTAACGCCACTTGATAAAAAAGTTTATGCTTTAAGAGATGCAACCTCTACAACTGAAAGTATTCCCTTAATTGCTAGTAGTATTATGAGCAAGAAAATAGCAGGAGGAGCAGATAAAATAGTAATTGATATTAAAGTAGGAGAAGGAGCTTTACTGAAAACGAAAGAAGAAGCTCTAAAACTTGGTAATTTGTTAGTTAAAATAGGTAACTATTATAAAAGAGAAGTAAGTCTTATCTATTCAGATATGTCTATGCCATTAGGAAAAGCCATTGGTAATAAATTAGAAGTAATAGAAGCTATTAAAGTCTTAAAAGGCTTAGAAAAAGAAACTTTATATGATGAATGTATTTTAATAGCAACCAAGTTAATTTCTCTAGCTAAAAATATTTCTTTAGAAAAAGCCAAAGAAGAAGCAATTGACTCTATTGAAAGTGGTAAAGCTTATAAAAAATTTGAGGAATTTGTAACTTATCAACATGGTGATTTACAAAATCTAAAAGAAGAAGAAAAACCAATAATAATAAGGGCTAATAAACCTGGTATTATTAAAAAAATACATGCCTTAGAAGTAGCAAAACTATCCTATCAATTAGGAGCATTAAGAGCTACTAAAGATGAAAAAATTGATTATAACGCAGGTGTCTATATAGAAAGAAAAATAGGGGATAAAATAGCACCAGGTGATGTTCTTATGCAGCTTTACACTATTAAAAAAACTAACAATATCAATTTAGACCTAATTTTTGAAATATCTTGAAAAAGATATTTTTCTTTGCTATACTTTATCTATAAAGGTAAGGTGAGACATATGGGTACTAAAAGTACACGAAAGAAAGTAATAAAACAGTCAAAGTCTGATATTGAATTTGAAAAAGCTAAGAAAAGTGTCAAGACAATTGGAATTGTTTCCATAATAGCACTTTTAATCATTACAGCAATAGGTTTTGTTGTTTATGGAAAAAGTTCTTATGCAGCATTATTACAATCACTTCCAACTACTTTTACAAGTAGAACTGGTACAAGTCCAAGCTCCGCTTGTAAAGATAATAGTTCAAGTCCTGCTTGTAAAGTGTTACGAGAAATAGGAACTATTGATATTATTCATGGTTTTCAAGCTAGTTATAATGGTACACTTGCTGATTTATATTGTATAGAACATAATAAGGAAATGAAATCAAGCGTTAACTATACAAAAGATGCATCTGTATTATCTACATATCCTGGAATTGTTTACATCTTAGATAACGATAAATTTACAACAACTGGAGCATCTTGCATAGCAAGTGGAAGTTGTACTTCTTCTCAATTACATGAATATTTAACACAAATTGCTATTTGGTGGTATATTGATAAAGTTAATGGTTGTGATGATGATAAAGATTATACTGCTAAAGGAACAGTAGCTAGTGATGTTACTGTAGATGAAGATGGCAAATATAAATATGACGATAGTGGTGACTATAAATTCTACAATAACTTAACAGCACAAGATAAAAAAGATATCAATGCTAGTAAATATGCTAACGAAATTAAAAAATTAGTTGATGGGGCAGTAGCTTATAAAGGAGCAACAACTAATGCTAATATTTCATTACCAACTACTGATAAAATAACTTATACCTTAACAAGTGATGGTTTAATGACTAATGAGATTACCCCAACAAGTACAGCAAGTAGCTTTTCAAGTTATACTGTATCAGTTACTGATTCTAATGTAAAAGTAGTAAATACTACTGGAGTTGAACAAAAAACATTTGGAAAAGGTGAATCATTCAAAATATTTATTCCAAAATCAGCTATTCCAGCTAAAGGGGAAGTAGCAGTTAATGTAAATGTAGAAGGTACATTCAGTAAAAAAGATGCTTTCTTCTATAAACCAGATGATTCTAAAGTTCAAAAAACAGTATTAGGAGTTATCAATAACGAAAAACAAAGTACTAAACTAGATTTAAAATATGAAATTGATTTAGGTGAAGGAATATTCAAGAAAGTAGAAGCTGGAACTGGTAAACAAATTAGTGGCGCAGTCTTAACTGTTGTAGATAGTGAAGGAAATACGGTTGATACTATTACAACTACTGATGAAGCTAAAACATTAATCTTACCAGTAGGAAAATATACTGTAACAGAAACAACAATTCCAGACGGTTATAGTGCTGAAAAGACAACTTATGAATTTGAAATTAAGAAAGATGAAACGACAGAAATTGTCTTAGAAAACACTAAAGAAATAGAAGTTCCAAATACTAAAGCTAGTATAAACTATATTTATGGAATTGGAGCAGCCGTAATTATTGTTGGTATTGTCTTCATTGTAGTAGCTAATAAATCTTCTGATGAAAAAAAGAAGAAAAATTAATAAAAAAGGCCAACTTCTTTTAGTTGGTCTTTTCTTCCTTTTAATAGGAATAGGAGTAGTATTTTCTGTTCCTTTTAAAACTTTAAAAAATAAAGTATTTGATGAAATGAAATTAGCTATATATCAAGATGATATCAATGAAGACAATGATACTATTCAAAATGTTGAAACGGAAAATATTGAGCAGAAAGATAGTCAACAGAATAATACTCCATCAGCTCCAAATAATACCCAAACGTCAAAGCCAGTATCTTATACCTATGTTGGACAATTATCAATTCCTAAAATAAGATTTAAACGAGGATTTGTAAAAAAAGAATCAAGATATAACAATATCGAATATAACATTACTATTGCTAAAGAAGCAGATTATCCAGATGTTAAAAATGGAAACTTTATTATTATGGCTCACTCTGGTGATGCACCTATTTCTTTTTTTGAACCACTTTATAAATTAGAACTAGGAGACCAAGCAACGGTTAGTTATCAAGCAAAAGCTTATTATTATACTCTAGTTAAGACTTATCAAGTTGAAAAGACAGGAAAAATTGCTATTTATAGAAATTATAATAAAAAAACACTAACACTAATAACTTGTACACATAATGATTTAACAAAGCAAAGTGTTTATATCTTTGAACAAACTAATGAATAAGGAGGAAACAATATGGATTTGAATTTTATTTCTAAAATTAGTTTATTTATAAAGCTTAATTTTTCTTCATTTTTATCTATTGAAGAAGCTTTAATTTTCATACTAATATTTCTTTTTTTACTATTTAACTTAAAATATAAAAATAAAATAGTTTCTATCTTTATACCATTCCTTCTTTTGTTTATTACAAGTTTTAGTATTTTTCTCTTTGGAAGTGATATAATTTACGTTTTAGAAACAATTGTGAAAGGAATAATTTATTCATTTTATTTTCCTAATATAATTTTTTATATAGTTACTGTTTTAATAAGTTTTTTCTTTTTTCTATATACAATTATTTCTAAAAAATTAACTAATAAAGAAAAGATAATTAATTATCTTATCTGTGGTTTTCACTTGTATTTGTTTGTTCTTTTTACAACTAATTGTCTTAACTTGAAAGTATCCTTAATTTCTCCAGCTAAAATCTATAAACATGATGAATTATACATTTTAGTAGCAGTAAGTCAAATAATATTTTATCTAAATATAATATATCAAAGTGTAAAGCTAGTCCTAAGAAATTTGAAAAAACAGGATGCTAGTGCTATAATGGATGAGAAGTGAGGTTTATTTTATGAAGGAAAAACTTAATAAACAACTAAAGCGGGGAAAGAAATACTTAAAAAGAGTAAAAGATGAAAAACTTATTAAAAAACACTTCAAAGAAAATACTCTTTTCCTAACATTCATTGTTATCTGTGTAGTTAACTCTACAATGCTTCGTTTCTTTACGATGCATACAATGGAAAACTATTTAGCTATCAAACCAATACTAGCAGATATTGGTATTGTTACTATTGTAGGTTCTTTCTCTTATCTATTTAAAGGTAAAAAAAGATATACTTATTTACTAATAGCTAGTATTTTCTTTACGGTTATTTGTATGATTAACTCGGTATATTATACATTCTATACATCATTTGCTAGTGCTTCAATGTTATCACTTACACAGTTTATTGCACCAGTATCAGATGCCGTTGTAGAAAATGTTTTACAACTTAAAGACTTACTTTATTTAATACCATTTATATACTTTATCTTCACTTATCATCGTTTGCTTAAACAAGGTAAGTTCAATCGTTATGGAAAAGAAGAAAGAAAGAATAAATGGTTTCATACTCTAATAGTAGGTGTTGCTACTATGGTAGTGTTTACTGTTACTTTATCAGGCCTTGAAATAGGAAGATTTGTTAAACAATGGAATAGAGAATATATTGTTATGCGTTTTGGTATCTATCTATATCAAGGAAATGATGTAGTTAAAAGCTTACAACCAAAGATAAGTGCTATGTTTGGTTATGACAATGCTAAGAAAAAGTTTGATGAATACTTTAAAGATAAAAGTGATACTAGAGATTATAAGAATGAATATACAGGAATATTAGAAGGAAAAAATGTTATTGTTATTCATGCTGAAAGTTTCCAAGATGTAGCACTTAACAAAACATTTAATGGTAAAGAAGTAACTCCTAATATGAATAAATTAATAAAAGAAGGATTATTCTTCTCAAACTTTTATTCTCAAGTAAGTGTTGGTACTAGTTCTGATACTGAGTTAACTTTTAATACAAGTTTAATGCCTACCCAAAATGGTACTGCATTCGTAAGTTATTTTAATAGGACATATAATGGTACTCCAAAGTTTATGAAAGAAAAGGGTTATTATACTTTCAGTATGCATGCTAATAATGCTGACTTTTGGAATAGACGTGCTATGCATAAGTCTTTAGGTTATGATAAGTTCTATAGCAAAGAAACATATAAAACAGAAGGAGAGGAAATGATTGGATTAGGTCTATCTGATAAGTCATTCTTCAAACAGTCTGTTGAAAAATTAAAAAAGATTAATGAGGAACATGATAAATTTTACGGAATAGTTATTTCTTTATCAAATCATACACCGTTTTCTGATGTTACTAAATATGGTGAGTTTAAAGTTACTATGAATGAAGAAGTTACTAATGAAGATGGTACTACTACAACAGTAGAACATCCATATCTAGAAGGTACTAAATTAGGTAATTACTTTAAATCAGTTCATTATGCAGATGCTGCTTTAGGTGAATTCTTTACGGAACTAGACGAAGCAGGATTACTTGATAATACAGTTGTTATGCTTTATGGTGATCATGATGCAAGACTTCCAAAAGCTGATTATATAAAAATGATAAATTATGATATGACAACTGATAGCGTTAAATCTAAAGATGACCCGACTTATCAGGAATTTAATAGTTATCATTATGAACTAAATAGAAAAGTTCCATTCTTAATTTGGACTAAAGATGATACTATCAAAGCTAAACAAGTAGATGATATTATGGGAATGTATGATGTACAACCAACTATTAGTAATATGTTAGGATTTTATAATAAATACTCTCTAGGACATGATATTTTTGAAATTAAAGATAATAATATAGTAGTATTCCCTAATGGTAACTGGTTAACTAATAAAGTATATTATAACAGTCAAAAAGGTGAATATATGTCTTTAAAAGATGAAGTAATAGGTGAGAACTATATTAAAGAAAATTCTGATTATGCTGATAAACTACTAGATGTTTCTAATGATGTAATTGTCTTTGATTTATTAAATCCTAATAAAAATGAAAATGCTGTTAGTAAGGAGGTTAATAAATGAAACTAAAGAAGAAAGTTAAAAGATTTCTAATTATTTTCCTTATTATTATAGTAGCAGTAGTTGGTGGTTTTACTTATTATAAAGTATTTTATAATACTAAACCAACAGTTAAGAAAGCCACTGTTTTGAATGAAATAAAAGAATATGGTTACACTTTAAAATCAAATAAAAGTAAAGCCTATAAGACAGAGTTTGCTAATCTTGCGACAATTTTAAAGAGCGATGAAGTAGATGAAGAAGCTTATCTTAAATCAATTACTAAACTGTTTATTTTAGATTTTTATACTTTAAGTGATAAAGTTGCTAATACTGATGTTGGTGGAGTTGATTTTGTTCATACAGATGCTAAAACTAACTTTTTAGAAAAAGCGGAAGATACTATTTATAAATATGTAGAAAATAATATGTATGGTGGAAGACATCAAAGTCTTCCAACTGTTAAGGATGTTACTATTGATAATATTCAAAATGTAAGTTTTACTCTTAATAAAGAAGTTGATTCTAAAGCTTATCAAGTAACAGTTTCTTGGACTTATACTGAAGAAAATGACTATCAAAATAAGGCAACATTAACCTTTACTCATGAAGGTAAAAAGTTGTCATTAGTAGAAATGAAATAATATGCTATATAAGCATATTATTAATTTTGATAATAATAAGTTGTTATACTGATACTAGATAGAGGGTGTGTCTAAATGAAAGAGTTAACTAACAAGGAAAACAAATTATTAATAGTTGTTATTATAATGGCTGTTATTACTTTAGGACTAGGTATAACTTATGCTTGGCTTACACAGACGGTTAATAGTTCTAAAGTTCAAACTATGCGTGTTGGTACTTTTAAATTTACTTTAGCTGAAAATAATTCACTTTCTGTTAGTAGTGCTGAATTTATGAGTGATACTAATGGACTTAATCAAGATGGCTTAAATTTCACAGTTTCTAATACAGGACAATTTACAGGAAGTTATAGTATTTATTTAGATGATGATACATTGTCAGCTGGAGAATCTAGACTTAGTGATAGCTTTATTAGATATAGTTTAGAAAAAGATGGTACTAAAGGAGCAGCTACTAATTTAACAAGTAGAAAAATTTATGAAGGTAGTTTAAAACGAGGAGAAAGTGCTAACTTTGTTTTGAGAGCTTGGCTTAATCCCAGTGTTAATGGAGACATTGGTGGTAAAGTATTTAAGACTAAATTAAGAATAGAAGTAAGTCAAAGTTAAGAAAGGCTTGTTAATAACAAGTCTTTTTAAAGTAGAAAGGATTGTATATGATTTTTTTAGAAATAATTTTATTAATAATTGGTTTTACACTTTTAGTAAAAGGTGCAGATGCTTTTGTTGATGGTTGTAGTGGTTTAGCAAAATCTTTTGGTATACCAAGCTTAATAATTGGTCTTACCATAGTTGCCTTTGGTACTAGTGCACCAGAACTCGCAGTTAGTTTAGTTGCTGCGATACAAGGTAACAGTGCTATTTCAGTGGGAAATGTTGTTGGTTCAAATATCTGTAATATGTTACTCGTTCTAGGAGGAGCAAGTTTATTTGGAACACTTCGTTGTAAGAAAAAAGTAGTAGAAAGAGATTATTTTTATTTACTGATTTCTTATTTTACATTATTAATTATTAGTTTTGGAACTTTCAGTATGGGAGCAAAAACAGGTATTATTAATAGAGTAGATGGTCTTTTATTAGTTTGCTTTTTGGGAATATATGTTTATTCATTAATAATAGATACTAAAAAAGAAATAACAAAAGAAGATAAAAATAAGGAAAAAATAACATTTATAAAAATTTTATTTATTATTGTTGGTTTAATAGCAATCATTGGTGGTGGTGAACTAGTTGTCAATAGTGCGACTAGTTTAGCTAGAATGATTGGTTTAAGCGAAAGTGTTATCGCTCTTACTATAGTAGCAGTTGGTACTTCTCTTCCTGAATTAGTAACAAGTGTAGTAGCAGTTAAAAAAGGCGAAAGTGATCTTGCTATTGGCAATGTTATTGGTTCAAATATCTTTAATATTTTCTTAATATTAGGTCTATCTGCTACAGTTAATAGTTTAATAATTAATTTTGCAACTTTAATAGATATGCTTGTTATGTTAGCAGCAGGATTATTAGTATATGGTTTTATTTTAAAAGACCAAAAAGTTACTAGACAAAGAGGAATAATCTTATTAGTTTTCTACTTTAGTTATGTTTGTTATTTATTAGTTAGATAAGTTATGTTATAATAAGTGAACTAAGGAGTTGACCTTTATGGAAAGATTACAAAAAGTTATAGCTGCAAGTGGAATTACTTCAAGAAGAAAAGCAGAAGAATTAATGTTAGCAGGAAGAGTTAGTGTTGATGGAAAAGTTATTAGAGAATTAGGGTATAAAGTGACTGGTAAAGAGCAAATAGAAGTAGATGGAGAAATATTAACGAAAGAAGAAAAAGTATACTTTATACTTAATAAACCAAGAGGGGTAATAACTAGTGTTAGTGATGATAAGAATAGGAAAACAGTAACAGATTTAATTCCTACTAATAAAAGAATTTATCCTGTTGGTCGTCTTGATTATGATACTACGGGATTATTACTATTAACTAATGATGGTGATTTTGCTAATCTTTTAATGCATCCTAATAAGGAAGTTGAAAAAGTATATCTTGCAAAAGTAAAAGGTATAGTAAGAGGAGATGCTATTGCTAAGCTTAAGAGTGGAATCTTATTAGATGGTAAGAAAGTTAAATGCTCAAGAGCAAAAGTAAAAAAAGTTGATTACAAGAATAATACTTCCTTTGTTGAATTGACAATTCACGAAGGTATTAATCATCAAGTTAAAAGAATGTTAAATGAAGTTGGTTTTGATGTTATCAAACTAACTAGAGAACAAGTTTATTTCTTTAATTTAGATGGTTTAAAAAGCGGAGAGTATCGTTCTTTAACTAAAAAAGAAGTAGCAAAAGTTTTTGCCCTTCAAAAAAAAGCGACTAAATAATTATAGTCGTTTTTATATTTATGAGTCTTATTTATCTCCATTAGCAACGCTTTCAATAGCACCAGTTGGACAAGTATCAATAGCATCTTTTACGTCATCAACATTTTCAGCTTTGATTTCAGTAGAAACTACTTTGCTAAGTCCTTCATCATCTATTTCAAAAACATCTGGACAAATAGCAGCACAGGCACCACAACCGATACAAGCGTCACGATTTAATTTAACTTCCATATTATTCCTCCCTCATTAAATTATATAGTATTAACTATAAAATAGTAAAGACTTTTCGCTCTTTCCAAAATCTATTAGATGTGATATCATTAATTTAGATAGAGTAGGTGATTTCTAGTGGCAAGTAGAATAAGTAGATATGACGATGAAGAACAAAAGATGAGTAGAACTAAAAGAAATGAAAGTTTATATGATGACCTAGGAGGATTTGAAACATATACAAATTTTACTGATGTTTCTAAAATAGAAGCAATACCATTATCATCAATAAAAGAAAATAAAGATAAAAGAGAAGGATATCGTTATTTAAAAGATTATGATTTAGTGGAAGAACGAAAAGAACGTAAAGAATTAGATGATTTCAACTACTTATATAAAGATGTTAGAAATAATTACAATTTAAAAGAAGCATTAAAAGAAGCTAGGGAAACAAGAGAAAAAGATGATTTTGAGAAGAAAAGAAAGTTAAAGAATGAAAAATATAATATTTTAGAAAGTAGTGAAGAAGATTTACAGAAGTTTATTAAAGAACAAGAATTAAAGCATAAACCAATCGAAAATGAAGAAGAGTTAGAAGAATTAATTAATACTATTACCTCTAAAGAAATAAGAGAAGAACAAGATAAGGAAAAAGAAACTAGTTTACTTAGTGATTTAATGGCTACTAGTAATTTAGATGATATTGTAGAACCAATTAAAGAAGAACAAGAAGTGACTAAACCATTGAAAGATGAAATAGATGAATCTTTTTACACAAAATCAATGGATTTAAGTAATAATGACTTTTTTGAAGAGGAAGAATCAGTAAAAGAACCAGTTATTATGACTATTCTTCGCGTTATCTTATCACTTATTTTAATAGTAGCAGTTGGTTTTGCTGTTTATTATATTGTTACTAACTTTTAATGATTAAATTAAAATAAATACAAAATAAAGTTAAAAATATTAAAAATGTATGATATTATAAATACTATTAAAGAAATGAAATGGGGGAGAAACAGTGAATTTATCTTTTGATTTAAATGATTATCTTTTAATCTGGAATTTACTTTTCCAAACATCAATTTCTAATGAAGTTCAAAGACTAAAAGAAAAGCTTTGGAAAAATTATCGTCATCTTTATCAAGCACTATATAAAGAAGAAGCTAAAATATTAAAAGACCCTAAAAATTATATACCCGATGATGATACTATCTTTGATATGGTAAAAGCAACTGATGTATATAAAAAAATAAGAAGAGAAACAGAAGAATATCGTCTTTTCTTAATCCATTACTATGAAGAAATGAAGAAAAATATAAATACATATTTTAAAGATATTATTCGTTTTGATATAAAACTGTATCATGTCTTAGTAATAAATCCAAGATTTAATGCTGTTGAGATGAAAACAGTAAAAAGTAGAAAAGTAAACACTATTTCGTGGGGGATGATGAATGATCAAAATGATGGCGAGTTAGCAATTATTTCTATAATAAGTCATGCACTAAGAAAAGAATTAAAAGATTATCAAACAGATTATAAAGAAATAGTAGCTGGTGTAGTAGAACTGGCTATTAATAACGAGTTAGCTACTAGAATAAAAGGGGAAAGTTATTATTTAAAAGGAGATAATTCCTTAAGATTTTTGAAAAGACAAATATATCCATATTTTCTAATGTATCTTGGTAGTAGTAAAGATGAAATGATTAATTATATGGCGAGGGATAGTATTATCTTTGATGTTGATAATTATACCTTTAAAAGGAGTCTTGCTGCTAGTAATTTAAAAGAATTTATATCTTTTTGTATAGAAAATCAGAAATATATTTTGCAAATAGAAGAACTAGAAATTATTTAAGCGGAGGGTAAGGTATGCAAAAAGAGGTTAGTATTTTATTAAAAGAAATGGGGATTGATTATACTAATTCTTCTTTTTTTGACTCTTTAAAACTAGAAAAAGTAGTAGTAGAAGAAAAAACAGGAGCGTGGAATATCTATTTGAGTAATGATAGTTTATTAGATATAAATTCATATAAATTATTAGAACAAAATAAAGATAAACTTGGTAATACTAATATCTATTACAATATAACTTCTCTTGATAATAGTATATTACTTTCATACTATAAAACTTTACTAGAGTTAGCTAAAGAAAAAGATGAATTAAGTATTTTAGAACCATATTTATCTAATTTAATATTAGAAGACGATAACTTACTTTTGGTAGCTAGTAATACAATTGAAGCAAGAAGGCTTATAAAGATAAAAGATATTATTACACCATATTATAAAAGATTAGGTTATACTAAAGATATTGAAATAGTAGTGCGAGAAAACGAGTCTATTAAAGAAGAAATAGAAGAAGAATTAGCTAAGATAAAAGTAGAACCTATAAAAGTAGAAGAAGTAAAAGAAGAAAAGAAAGAATTTAAAAACTTTACCCCAGGTCCACGCCCTCGTAGAAGTAAAAAACGTGATGAAGGTTGTATCTTAGGACTTGATATTAAACAAATGCCTATTAAAATAAGTATGATTAAAGGAGAAGATAACAATGTTATTATAGAAGGAAATATCTTTGGGGTGGATTATTTCGAATCTAGTAAGAGTGATTTTAGAATCATTACATTAAAAATAACAGATAATACAGATAGTATTTTATGTAAAGTATTTTGTAATGAACAAGAAGAATATGCACGACTTTGTAAAGAGTTAAAAGTAGGGCGTGATTTATTAATATCTGGTTATGTGAAAGAAGATTCCTTTGCTAAAGAACTAGTATTAAATGCTCGCGATATAATGCCTGTTACTAAACATAAAGAAGAAATTCAAGATTTAAGTGATAGAAAAAGAGTAGAATTACATACTCATACTAAAATGAGTCAGATGGATGGTGTTGCTGATGAAATAGCTCTTGTTAAACAAGCGATTAACTGGGGACATAAAGGTATTGCTATAACTGATCATAATGGGGCACAGGCTTTTCCTCATGTTTATAACTTTGTAAGAGATTATAATAAGGGTAAAGAAGAAAATGAAAAATTTAAAGCTATTTATGGTACAGAATTAGTTATGGTTGATGATAAAGTTGATATTGTAGTTCGTCCGAATAATGATGTTTTATTAGATGATACTTATGTTGTATTTGACTTTGAAACGACTGGTTTTAATGCTGGTGGTGCTGACTCCATCATTGAAATAGGTGCTGTTAAAATGAAAGATGGAGTTATCTTAGAAAAATATGATGAGTTAATCAACCCTGGGCGTCCACTTCCACAAAAAATAGTAGATGTTACTAATATTACTGATATGATGCTTGAAGGTAAAAGAAGTGAAGAAGAAGCAGTTAAAGACTTTATTAACTGGTTTGGTGACTTGCCAATGGTTGCTCACAATGCTAAGTTTGATGTTTCTTTCTTAGAAATGGCTTATGAAAAGTATAATTTAGGAGAATTTAAAAATCCTGTTATTGATACTTTAGAATTATCACGTACTCTTGATAATAATTATGCAAGACATAGTTTGTCGGCCCTTGTAAAAAGATATAATGTTCCTTGGGATGAAAATGCTCATCATAGAGGAGATTATGATGCTGAAGGAACCGCTTTAGTTTTCTATAAAATGCTTGAAAAGTTAGATAACCGTAATATTGAAACTATGCAGCAGATGGCTACAATGGTTGATGAGAGTGAAATGTATAAATATGGTGCTTTAAATCACATTAATATTTTAACTCTTACTAAGAAAGGACTTAAAAATTTATTTAAGATAATTTCTTCTGCTAATACAACTTATTTATATAAAACGCCAAGAATACCAAGGAGTATAATTGAACAGTACCGAGAAGATTTATTAATTGGTAGTGGTTGTTATGAATCAGAAGTTTTTAGACAAGCTAAGAGTAAAAGTGAAGAAGAATTATCTAATGTTATAAGATTTTATGATTATGTAGAAGTGCAACCACCAGAATGTTATCATCACTTAATAGATACAAGTGATTTTGGTAATGAAGTAGAACTTAATGCTCATATAGAAAAAATTATTAGAACTACTATTGAAGCTGGTAAATTAATTGTAGCTACAGGTGATGTTCATCATTTAACAAGAGAAGATAAAATCTATCGTGAAATAATTGTTAACCAAAAAGTACCTGGTGGAGGACGACATCCATTAGCAAAGAGTAGTATTAAAGAAATACCATCTAATCATTTTCGAACTACTGATGAAATGCTTAATGACTTTTCGTTTCTAGATGAAGAAACAAGAAATTTAATTGTTATTGATAATCCTAATAAAATTCTTGATATGGTTGAAGAAATAGAAGTTATTATTGAAACTGGAGGAATACCTTTCTCTCCAAAGATTGATAAGAGTGTAGAAACAGTTACCGATTTAGTATTTACAAGAGCATCAGATTGGTATGGAGATCCTCTACCTTATAATATAGAAGAACGTATTAGTAAAGAACTATATGGTGATGGAATTTTTGAAGCTATAAAAGATGAAATTAATCGAGAAGATATAAAAGAAGAAGAGCAAGAAAAAGAACTATTTAAGAGATTGCATACAACTTTATTAAAAGGTTTTGATAGTGTTAAAGATAAGATTAGGGAAAACCTAAAAATAGTAAATCCTGAAATGAGTGATGAAGAAGTAGAGAAAACCTTACCTAAGAAACTAGGAGGAGTTATCGGTGGTGGCTTTGATGTTATTTACTTAATCGCTCAAAAGCTAGTTAAACACTCTAATGATGATGGTTATATTGTTGGTTCACGTGGTTCTGTTGGTTCTAGCTTTGTAGCTACAATGATGGGAATTACTGAAGTTAATGCTCTTCCTGCTCATTACCTATGTCGTAATAAAGATTGTAAATACTCAGAATTTATGGATGAAAATGGGGAAGCTTATGGTAAAGAATACTCATCAGGTTATGATTTACCAGATAAGATTTGTCCAAAATGCGGAGGAAAACTTTCTAAAGAAGGTCAAGATATGCCGTTCGCTACTTTCTTAGGATTTAATGCTGATAAAGTTCCTGATATCGACTTAAACTTCTCTGGAGAATATCAGTGGCAAGCTCATGAATATACCAAAGTCTTATTTGGAGTTGATAATGTTTATCGGGCTGGTACCATTGGTACTGTCGCAGAGAAAACTGCTTTTGGGTATGTAAAGGGATATTTAGAAGAACATGGTATTACGGATAAAAGAACAGTAGAAATAGAAAGACTTGCGATTGGCTGTACTGGTGTTAAAAGAACAACTGGTCAGCATCCAGGAGGAATTGTTGTAATTCCAGGTTATATGGATGTTTATGATTTTACTCCCTTTCAATATCCAGCTGATGATAACACATCCCTTTGGCGAACTACCCATTTTGATTATCATGCTATTGACCAAGATGTTTTAAAACTTGATATACTAGGTCATGATGATCCAACTGTTCTTAGAATGCTTCAAGATTTATCAGGACTTGATATAACAACTTTACCAATGGACGATAAAAGAATATTTTCTCTTCTTTCTAGTACTAAAGAACTAGGTGTTACAGAAGAAGAAATACTTTGTCCAACAGGAACATTAGGTCTTCCTGAACTAGGAACTAACTTTGTTATTCAAATGTTAGTAGAAACTAAACCAAGTAGTTTTGGTGAACTTGTTAAAATTTCTGGTTTATCCCATGGTACTGACGTTTGGGCAGGTAATGCAAGTGAGCTTATCAAAAATAATATTGTTCCTTTTAAAGAGGTTATTGGTTGTCGTGATGATATCATGGTAAACTTAATGAACTGGGGAATGGAACCTAAACTAGCCTTTAAGATAATGGAATTTGTTCGTAAAGGTAAAGCCTCAAAAGACCCAGAAACTTGGCAGGAATATGCTACTAAGATGAAAAATGCAAAGATACCAGATTGGTATATAGAGTCATGTCATAAAATAAAATACATGTTCCCTAAAGCACATGCTTGTGCCTATGTTATGAGTGCTATTAGAATTGCTTGGTTTAAACTTTATCATCCTTTATGGTACTATGCTGCCTATTTCTCAATTAGAGAAGATGATTTTGATATTGAAACAATGATAAAAGGTTATAATTCTATAAGAGCAAGATATGAAGACTTATTAGCAAAAGGCTATGAAGCTACAAATAAAGAAACTAATATAATAGGTAGTTTACATGTCGCAATGGAAGCAACCGCAAGAGGTATTAAATTCGCCCCTATTTCAATTGAAAAAAGTGATGCATCTCGTTTCGTTTTAGATGATGAACACGAAAATACTCTAATACCACCTTTTTCTACCATTGATGGTCTAGGAGGAGCTGTTGCATCTACCATTGTCGAAGAACGAAAAAAACAACCATTCCTAAGTAAAGAAGATTTACAAAGAAGAGGAAAAGTATCTAAGACTTTAATTGATAAAATGGATGCAATGGGAATAATTAGTGATTTACCAGATTCTAACCAGTTAAGTTTATTTTAGAGGTGAAGTATGGAAAAAGAAACATTAAATAATATTCTATTAGGAATAATGGAAGTCTATAATCAAGATTTACCGAATGATAAGAAACATCAAGTATTAAGTGATTTGTGGACTAAATACTATAAATTAAGTGAAAAAACAGGAATAAAGTTAGATTTTGCTTATCAATTATACTTAATAGGAGAAAGTGAAAGCTATATAATTAATCAAGAACCAGAAAGATTTATAGTTAATAAGGAAGAACTAAATAAAGCAATTAGTGATTTAGAAAATAATAAAGATTTAACTTTAGATGAGATAGATACTTTATTACAAGCTAGTGTAGAAAATGCTAGAAGTAGTTTTGCTAATCTAGGAATAGATGTAAAAACTAATTCTTTAAATGGTTTTTGTGAGTTGGGTCAAGCTCTTTCTTTAATGCCATTAGAAAGTCTTGGTTTAAAAGTAACTAAGAATACGGCTAAAGAGTCTTTTGGTTATCCTTTTAATCATGCATTTGGAACAGTTACTTTTCCTTATAATGGTGGTGAAATAACTTATTTAATTGATTCTACTTATCGCCAGTTCTTTACAACAAATAGGTGTAATGAAGGAAGATATCATCAGGAAGAAGAAAATACCAAACTTAAAGTAGCTCCAGATCCAGGCTATTTTATAGAAGATGAATTTTTTGCTAGAAACTTAATGCGTAATGGGTATGTTTTATTAACTAAAGAAAATGCTACTAAATATGGGGAAGCATTCTATAAGGCAAGTCTTTCTTTAGAAAAACAAGAAAATTTAAATAATAGCAATATAAACTACTATCAAAATATAATAAGTAGTAAGGAGAACTATAAAGCCGATAAAGAAGAATTAGAAGGGCTTAATCTAAAGTTTAAAGACAGTAACAAAATAAAATAATTAATAGTCAGGGGGAAAATAAATGATTAGAACTTATTTTGATACGCTTGTGTTATCAGCAACATCATCAACTATTTCAACAGCACTTCAAAACGAAGTGGAAAATTCACAAATAACAACATTAGCGACAGCAACATCTATTCTCTCAAGAAGTGTTGATTTTAGAACGGAAAAGTTGAATGTAACATTATCATATATTGAATCATTAAGTGATGATGAATTAGCAAGACTAACTAGTAAGTTAGAAACAAAAGAAGAAGAGTTAGAAAAAGTAAAAACTTATAAATTAAAATAAATTTTTTGTTGATTTATATCAATTATGTGATAAACTAAAACCTGCTTAGAAAATTAAGGAGGTTTTTAGTTATGAATTTATTAGAAATGCTTACAACATTATTTATCTTAGATGAAGTAGCAGGAAGTAAAAATAAAACAGAGGAAACATCTACTGTTTTTACCGCAACAGCATTTGTTTCTTCAATGAATGATAGCAGTATTCCTAAAGAAAAAATGAATACTACAGTATCTTATATAGAATCATTAAGTGATGCTGAATTAGCAGCTTTAACAGTTAAATTAGATAAGAAAGAGGAAAATCTAAAGAATATAAAAACTTATAGATTAAAAAAATAAGATGGATAATTTTGAACTTGATAAAAAAATTAAAATATATGAAAAATTAGGGGCTCTTAAATTTCAAAAAGTAGTATTTAAATTAGAAAGAATAAAATTTAGTCTTATTAAAAATCACTTTCCTAGCTATATAAAATTTACTGATAAGATTCTTGATTTTAAAGCTAACTCAAAACTAAAGAAAGCTAAGACGGAAGAAGAAAAAACAAAGATAAAAAAATTAGTTCGTTATAATAAAATGCTTAATAGAAGAGAGTTAAATACTTTACAAAATAGAAATTATCATATAAATAGTAATGATCCAACAGTTATTTATGATTACCTTTTATGGAATAAAAGTATTCACAAAAAAGGCTTGATAACTAATGCTATTACTATACCAGTATTGCTAGCTCTAACTTCTTTTTCTGTTCCTTATACAGTACCATTTTTAACTTTGGAAATGGTTAGTGCTATTATTAATTTTGAATGTATTAATATTCAAAATTATAATATATGCCGTTATAAGAAAATAGAACCATTACTTGAAAAAAGAAGGGAAAGAGAAGTAAAAACTAATATTGAAAAGTATGGTGAAGTTTCAGAATTAGTTTATAATAGTGTAGAGAAAAGTGATACTAAATTACCAAGTATTGATGATATAGTAGAAAATATTACTACGAAAGAACAAGCTATGCAAATGAAAGAATTATTAGAAAAAATAGCAAGTGAAAGAAAAGATAAACCTGTAAAACAATTTGTCAAAAAAAAGTCTTAAAATATAAGACTTTTTCTTTTAATAATGTTATAATTAAGACTAAAGGAGGTAACATATGGCAGAGAAAGTAAACCTAGATACTATTAATTACATACAATATGGTAATGATAAAGGTAAAGATATCATTCTTTTACATGGTTGGGGTCAAAATATTGAAATGATGCAACCATTAGGTAATCTACTTGCTGATAATTACCATATCACTATCATTGATTTACCAGGGTTTGGAAAGAGTAAAGAACCAGAAGTAGCACTATCTGTAATGGATTATACTAATATCGTGCATCGTTTGGTAGAAAAATTAAATATTAAAAAACCAACATTGATTGGACATTCCTTTGGAGGAAGAATATCTATTTGTTATGGAGCTACTTATGAAGTTGATAAATTAGTATTATGTGGAGCACCTTGTGTTCGAACAAAGAAAGGTTTAACTTTAAAAGAAAAGTTGTTAAAAACTGCTAAAAAGTTGCCAGGAATGGATAAAGTAGCAGATATAGCTAAAAATTATATAGGTTCTACTGATTATAAAAATGCTAGTCCTATAATGAAAGAAATACTAGTTAAAACAGTAAATGAAGATTTATCAGATTATGCTCGAAAAATTAAAGCACCAGTTATCTTAATTTGGGGTGAATATGATGAAGCAGCCCCACTTGAAGAAGGTAAATTACTAGAAGGACTACTTCAAGATGGAGCAATGATAGTTTTACCAGGAACACACTATGCTTATTTAGAAAACCTTTATCAAGTAGGTTCGATTATTAATAAATTTATGGAGGAATAAAATGTTTTTTAAAATTATTTTACTGTTAATAATGACAGGTGCAATTATTATTAAATCAAAGAAAAATTTACATATGTTACAGCAAAATCTTTATAATGAAAATAATCGTTATATTAAATGGGTATTAAATAATAGTAAAAACTTTATTACCTTAGAGCTGGTTTGTCTTTTCTTAGTAGCAATCGCTAATTGTTTCTTAGCAACTAAAAATACTATGTCCTTAACAATTAACATTATAGTAACTATTCTTTATATAGTATTTATTGCTAAATTCTATAAAGATATGAAAAATGAACAAGTGAAAAAACCACTAGTAATAACAGCTAGAGTTAAAAGATTAATTGGAACAGAAACAGTATTATATTTAATACCATTAGTTTTCTTATTTATAGTAAAAGATGATCTTATATATAGTAGTTATGCTATCTTTATTTATGCTTTAGTAACTTATTTAAACAACCTAGTATTACTAGTAGCAAACTTTATCAATAAATATACTTTAGAAAAATATGTTTATTATCATTTTAAACATATGGCGATGAAAAAACTTCATAGTATGGAAAATTTAAAAGTAGTAGGAATAACTGGAAGTTATGGAAAAACTAGTAGTAAGAATATTCTTGCTGATATTTTAAATATTAAATATGTGACTCTACCAACTCCAAAGAATTTAAATACACCTTATGGACTTATTATTACTATTAATAATCATTTAGATAAATTCACAGAAGTATTTATTGCAGAGATGGGGGCTTATAAAACAGGAGAAATAAAACAATTATGTGATATGGTTAAACCTAAATATGGTATTTTAACTAAGATTGGAACTGCTCATTTAGAAACATTTGGTAGTGAAGAAAATATTCAAAAGACTAAGTTTGAACTTATTGAATCTTTACCTCTAGATGGTATAGGAGTATTAAATAAAGATGATCCTAAACAAGTTAGTTATAAACTAAAGAATAAATGTAAAATATTATGGATAGGTATTGAAAATAGTGATGTTGATGTATATGCTCATGATATAAAATGTTCAAATACTGGAACAAGCTTCAAAGTTAAATTTAAAAAAGAAGAGAAAGATTATGAGTTTGAAACAAGACTTTTAGGAAATCATAATGTTTATAATATTCTAGCAGGTTTAGCGCTAGGTTATGAATTTGGAATACCTGTAGAAAAATTACAGCAATCTGTTAAAGCAATCAAACCAGTTGAACATCGTCTAGAACTAAAAAGACTAGGTACCTTCTATCAAATAGATGATGCTTATAATTCTAATCCAGTTGGAGCTAAAGGAGCAGTTGATGTTTTATCAATGATGCCAGGAGTTAGAGTGATTGTAACACCAGGTATGGTTGAACTGGGAGAAAAAGAAGACTATTATAATGAAAAATTTGGTGAACAAATAGCAGAAAAGAAAAATATTGATTATGTAGTTTTAATTGGTAAGAAAAAAACTTTACCGATTAAAAAAGGATTAGAAAATAAAAATTATGATATGGATAAAGTTATAGTTTACAATGATGTTAGAGAAGCATACAATTTTATAAGGGGTATTAATACAAAAGAAGATATTTATGCTTTATTTGAAAATGATTTACCTGATACTTATAATGAAAAATAGAAAGGATGTTTAAAATGAGAATAAAAGTAGGAGTTATTTTTGGGGGAGAAAGTGTTGAACATGAAGTAAGTATAATTACTGCTGTTCAAGCTATGAATAAAATTAATCAAGAAAAATATCAAATAGTACCTATTTATATCACTAAAGAAGGTGAATGGTATACAGGAGATATGCTTCTTGATGTAGAAAGTTATCAAGATTTAGGACTTATTAAAAAATATGCTAGTAACGTAGTATTATATCGCAAAGACAATCAATTTGTATTACAAAGTAAAGGGTTCTTTAGAAAAGTAATTACTGATATAGACGTTGCTTTTCCAATTACTCATGGTACTAATGTAGAAGATGGTGTTTTACAAGGATATTTACAAACAGTAGGAATTCCTTATGTTGGACCTAATGTTTATGCTGGTGTAGTAGGACAAGATAAAGTTTATATGCGTGATATATTTAAGGCTAATGATATATCTATTCCTAATTATACTTGGTTTTATGATAGTGACTATAAAGATGATGCTGCTAGTGTAATCAAGAAAATAGAAAAATTAACTTATCCAGTTATTGTTAAACCAGCAACTACTGGTAGTAGTATAGGTATTGGTACTGCTAAAGATAAAAAAGAATTAGAAAAAGCTATAGATGAAGCTATTAATTATGATTCTAAGATAATTGTTGAAGAAATGGTACCTAACCTAATGGAAGTAAATATTTCTGTTTTAGGAAATCACTCATCACAAGAAGTTAGTGTTATTGAAGAAGTACTATCTACTCATAATTTCTTAACATTTGAAGAAAAATATGTTGGTAGTAGTAAAGTTAAAGGAAAGCTTGGTGCAAAACTTGCTCCTCGTAAAGGGTCTAAAGGAATGGCTAGTGCTTCTCGTAAAATACCAGCAGATCTTACTGATAAAATGAAAGAAGAAGTAGAAGACTTAGCTGTTAGAGTATTTAAAGCTTTAGGAAGCAGTGGAGTAGCAAGAATAGATATGCTAGTTGATAAAAAAGCTAAGAGGGTTTATGTAAATGAAATTAACTCTATTCCAGGAAGTTTAGCATTCTATCTATGGGATAAAAAAGGAAAAGATTATACAACTTTATTAGATGAAATGATTAGTATTGCTATTAAAGATTATAAAGTTAGAACAAGTAAAGTTCATACTTTTGACAATAATATTCTTCAAGGATTTGCTAATAGTAATGGACTAAAAGGTATGAAAGGAAAATTAAAGTAATAAATATATTCCAAAATTTTAGTTTACAATAAATGAAAGAGGTGTATTTATGCATTTAGGTATGTTAGTTTTACTTTTCTTTTTATATCTTGGAATAATCGCTTTATGTGTAATTGGTTTTAAAAGAAAAAATAAAAGATTGAAAATAGTAAGTATCTCCTTACTAGTAATAGCAATTATATTATCAATCTTAATTGGAATAATATATGGTTAGTAAAATTATGATAATTATTTAATGCCCTTAATTGGGGCATTTTTTTTGTTGAGAAATGTCAGATATTATGATACTATTAAGATGTCAAGAATACTAATATTTGATGATAGGATAATTGTTAATTAAAGGTATAAATTTATTTTTAAGTGTAATACTAAAATAAAAGGAGTGTATGTTTTAATGAAAGAAATAATAAGTAAATTAAAGACCACTACTATATCTAAAAGTTATATGTTTATACTATTTGGAGTAACTACTTTAATGCTAACTGGGTATTTTTCTTATGCTTGGTTTACGGTTCAAGGAGTACAACAATATAGTGTAGTAACAGGTACTTTAAATGGAACAGTAGCAATAGGAACAAACTCTGTAGCAATTAATGGTCAAGGAGTAATAACTTATACACCAACAACAGATAATGACATTATAACTTTAACAGTAACAAATACGAATGATAGGACAGTTAAAAACTCAATTTATTATTATAATCTATCTGACACTTCTATCGAAATAGGATATACTTCTGATAGTCCAACAGTACCATCAACTCAAGGAGTATCAGTAGCACAAGGAAATACATTAACTTATAAGATAAAGATAAAAAATGCTAAAGGTAAACAGATTAAAATAGGTTCATCAATGGGGTTAAATAACTCTAATCTAACCTTACCTAGTGGGACAATGTCATTCTCATTATTAAGTGACCCACCAGCAGCAGAAGTATTAGTAGCAAAAGCTAATTCTGAAGATTTAGATTATAGTACAGCAACGGATGATCAAAAGAATCAAATGTGGACATTTATCCATGAAGAAACTGAACAATTAGGAGCAACCACAGATTATCGTTATATCGGAGCAAACCCAAATAACTATGTAAAATTCAATGATGAACTATGGCGAATTATTGGAGTATTTGATGTCGATAATGGAACTGGAAAAATAGAGAAAAGAATGAAGATTGTTAAAAATGAATCAATAGGTGATTATGCCTGGGATAGTAATAATGTCAATGAATGGAGTACGGCAACATTAAATACACTGTTGAATACTGGAACATACTATACTGGCTTAACCTATTCTGCGAAGGAAATGATTGATGATGCGAAGTGGTATTTAGGAGGAACAGCAGATTATAATTACGCATCAAATGGATCAGTATCACACTGGTACAAATATGAAAGAGGGACAAAAGTGTATAGCGGTAGAAGTACCAACTGGACTGGAAAGGTAGGACTAATCTATCCAAGTGACTATGGATATGCAACAAGTGGAGGAACCAGCGAAAACAGAACTAGTTGTGCATCCAAAGAAATGCTTAATTGGAATGGTAGTACATATAGAGATTGTATAAATAATGACTGGTTATTTAAATCAGAGTCTATGTGGTTTCTCACACCTTATGTATCTTATTATCGTGAAGCATTCAATATCAGTTACAGTGGTTATCTGGGTTATAATAATGCAAGTTATTTAGGTATTGTCGTATTTCCAACTGTCTATCTAAAGTCAATAATAAAAATTTCATCAGGAACAGGTTCATCGACTAATCCATTTATTTTATCAGAATAATTAACTTGTATTGTGTAGTATTAAAAGTTATGCTAAAATTTGATTAGAAAATTAAAGAAAGGTAGTTGATATTATGACAAATGTTTTAGAAATTCAAGTTAACTCAAAATTAACTTGGGGGGGGGTACTTATATAAGGTAGAAAAAACTACTTTCTTTAATAGTGTAAAAAACAGGATAGAAATCTAATTTTATTCTGTTTTTTGTTGTGTATGGAGAAAGAGGTAGTTTATGAAAATATTTAGAAAGTTATTAGATACAAAAGTATCAACTAGTTATATGTTTATTTTATTCGGAGTAAGTGCTTTAATGCTGATGGGATATTTCTCTTATGCCTGGTTTACTGTTCAAGGAGTACAACAGTATAGTGTAGTAACTGGTACATTAAATGGAACAGTTGCAATAGGAAGTAATTCAGTAACAATTAATGGTTCGGGAGTAATTACTTATACACCATCAACAGATAATAACACTATTACTTTAACAGTAACTAATACTAATGATAGAACAGTAAAAAATTCTATCTATTATTACAATCTATCAGATAGTTCAATTGAAATAGGTTATACATCTGATAGTCCAACTATCCCGACAGTAACAGGAGTATCAGTAGAAGCTAGTAAAACAATAACTTATAAGATAAAAATTAAAGGAGCAAATGGTAAGCAAATTAAAATAGGTTCCTCAATGGGCTTAAATAATTCTAATTTAACACTATCTAGTGGAACAACAGCATTCTCATTATTAAAAGACCCAACAGGAGCAGAAACTTTAGTAGCAAAAGCAAATCCTGAAACATTAGATTATGCTACTGCAACAACTGATCAAAAAAATCAAATGTGGTCATTTTCACATGAAGCAACAGAACAACTATCAGCAACTACTGATTATAGATATATAGGAGCAAATCCTAATAATTATGTAAAATTCAATGACGAATTATGGAGAATTATTGGGGTATTTGATACAGATGATGGAACAGGAAAACTAGAGAAAAGATTGAAGATTATCAGAAATGGATCAATAGGAGCTTTTGCATGGGACAATAAGGATAAGTCAACAGGAGCAGAAAATGGCTATGGAAAAAATAACTGGTCTGATGCAAGACTTAATTATTTATTAAATGAAGGACATGATGAGGCAACATATGGAGGAAGTTTATACTGGAATCGAAAAAGTGGAACTTGCTATAGAGGATATAATAATGCAACTACATCCTGTGATTTTACAGCAACAGGCTTAACATCAGCAGCTAAAGAAATGATCGGCTATGCTAAATGGTATATAGGAGGAAGTTCTACAGATAATGATGTAACAGCTCCGATGTTTTATACAAGAGAAAGAGGAACAACAGTATATAGTGGAAGAAGTACATCATGGATAGGAAAAGTAGGATTGATGTATCCCAGCGATTATGGATATGCAACAAGTGGAGATAGTACCACATCAAGAACAACATGTTTAGCTGAAGAAATGTTTAGCTGGTATAACGCAAGTTCATGTTATAAAAATGATTGGTTATTCAAATCAAGTTATATGTGGACCATTTCGTCTGGCTCGTCTGCTGGCAACTTCGTGTTCAGTATCTATAACAGCGGGAGAGAAATCATTAGTGATGCGCGCAACGGCTACGGCGTGTGGCCAGTTACTTATCTAAAATCTACAATTAATATAACTTCTGGAACAGGTTCATCTACCGACCCATTCATTTTAAGAGAAAGTTAGTTAAATATCCTTGAAAAGAAAGTATTAAAAAGCTTATACTTAAGTAGTAAGGAGATTTAGACATGATGAATGAAATGATTATTAAAGAAATGAGTAAGGACTTAGGTATAAGTGAAAAACAAGTGCAAACTGTTTTATCTTTACTAAGTGAAGGAAATACTATTCCTTTTATTGCTAGATATCGTAAAGAAGCAACTGGTGCTTTGGATGAAGAGGTTATTAGAAAGATAGAGGAAGTTTATGTCTATCAAGAGAATTTATTAAAACGAAAAGAAGATGTTATTAGATTAATAGATGAAAAGAAAATGTTAACAGAAGAGTTAAAAAATGAGATTCTTGCTTGTAATAAATTAGTAGAAGTTGAAGACTTGTATCGTCCATATAAAGAAAAGAAGAAAACGAAAGCGACTGAGGCGATTGCTTTAGGACTTGAATCTTTAGCTGAGATGATTATGTCTTTTAAAGAAACTGGTAGTCTTGATAGCTTAGCAGAAAAATTTGTTAACGATAAAGTTAAAACAACGGAAGAAGCTTTAACAGGTGCTAGTTATATTATTGCTGAATGGATAAGTGATAATGCTTATTACCGTAAATGGATTAGAAGTTATCTTTATAAAAATGCTTCTCTTGTTAGTAAACTTAAGAAAAATGCTAATGATGAAAATGCTACTTATACTATCTATTATGACTTCAAAGAATCATTAAAAGGATTAAAACCTCATCGAATTTTGGCGATTAATAGAGGTGAAAAAGAAGGCATATTAACAGTTAAGTTAGATTACTCTTTAGAAGAAATAACTAATTTTTTAGAAAAGAAGATAATTAAAAAAGAATCATTTGTTAATTCTTTAGTAAAAGATGCTATTAAGGATAGTTTGAAAAGATTAATTCTTCCTAGTGTAGAAAGAGAAATAAGAGCAGATTTAAAAGAAAAAGGTGAAGATAGAGCGATTGAAAATTTCTCATCAAATGTAGAACACTTACTACTAACTCCGCCATTAAAAGATAAAGTAGTATTAGGTTATGACCCTGCTTTTCGAACTGGTTGTAAATTAGCTGTTTTAGATAAGACTGGTAAACCACTTGAAATAGCAGTTATTTATCCGACTGAGCCTCATAATGATATAGAGGGTAGTAAGAAAAAAATATTAGAGTTAATTGATAAATATAACATAGATATAATTGCTATTGGTAATGGAACAGCATCAAGAGAAAGTGAAGCCTTTATTGCTGATACTATTAAAGATGCTAAAAGAAAAGTAGAATACGTAATAGTTAGTGAAGCTGGAGCTTCTGTTTATTCAGCTAGTCCTTTAGCAATTAGTGAATTTCCAAATTTAACAGTTGAAAAACGAAGTGCTATATCAATAGGTAGAAGAATTCAAGATGCTTTAGCTGAACTTGTTAAAATTGATCCTAAAAGTATTGGTGTAGGACTTTACCAACATGATGTACCAGAGAAGAAACTTGATGAATCATTAGAATTTGTTGTTTTAAAAACAGTTAATGGTGTAGGAGTTAATATTAATACTGCTAGTAGTAGTTTACTTTCTTATGTATCTGGTTTAAATAAAAAAGTAATTAAAGAATTACTTACTACTAGAGATAAAGAAGGTAAGTTTACGTCAAGAGAAGAATTATTAAATATTAAAGGAATGACTCCAAAAGTATATGAACAATCAATTGGTTTTTTACGAATTGTTGATGGTGTTAATCCTTTAGATAAGACTAGTGTTCATCCTGAAAGTTATGCTAAAGTAGAAAAATTACTTAATTATTTAAATTTAACTATTAATGATTTAGGTAGTGATAAGTTAATTAATGCATTAGATAAGATAAATGAAACTGAAATAATTAAAAAACTAGATATAGATAAATATACTCTTGATGATATTATTTCTAGTTTAAAACAACCAGAAAGAGATTTAAGAGATAAGTATCCACAACCAGTTTTAAGAAATGATATTCTACATATTGAAGACTTAAAAAAAGGAGATAAACTACAAGGAACAGTACGTAATGTTGTCGATTTTGGTCTATTTATTGATATTGGTTTAAAAAATGATGGATTAGCTCATATATCTAAACTTTGTAATGAATACTTACGTCATCCTTCAGAGAAATTCTCTGTTGGTGATATTGTAGAATGCTATGTTGATAGTATTGATATTGAACATAAAAAAGTAGGCCTAAGCTTATTAGAAGTTTAGTCCTTTACTATATATTTTCTTTTCTAAATGGTTTAAAGCATCACTATCCAAAATACATTTGCCAATATCATCAATAGTCATATTGTAGTTTTTAACTGTTTTTTCTCTAGTTTTTAAGTTTAATTGGCATTTTCTATTTGGAATATTATTATTTTTAAAAAATTCATATCCAGTTATGGTTATATGACTGATAGAAGAAAAGTTTTTGTTTGGTATAATTCTAATGCCATATTCTGTAAAAGAAGAAATACTAGATTTTTCCTTATTATAAAAATTATAGCAATTTGCAAGAGCAGCACTATTTTGTCTGACATACTCAAGTAACTGTTGATAGTTAATATTAATTATGTCATTATCTAAAAGATTAGGATAACTTTTGCTTAACAGTGCAAACTGCTTTTTCAAATTATCAAATTCTTCTAGATAGTTATCTAAATCTCTAGTAATTAAAGTAGGTGTTTCTAGATTAAAATCTAGCATTTGATTTTCATAAGCTGTAAAATTAGTAATTTGTCTTTTCATTATTATTCTCTTCTTTATCTTTTTATATATTGTCTACTTGTTAGTCCATCTAGCGCTCTTTTATCGTAAGAAAAGTTGGTAGTAGAATCAGTTAAAATCATATTTCTATCAATTATTCTTCCACCTTGAGTTCTGATATTTAATTGATTTTTACTTAGTAATTCTCTACTTGCCATAAAAGTGTATTCTGTTATGGTGATAGTTTTTAGTGGTTCATCAAGGTAAATACTTGGAATAATTCTTACTCCATAGTTTGCATATTTTTTATCACCTACTAAAGAACTAGGAAATATTACTTTGTTCTGATAAGTATATAAATCCTGTAATGCTACCTTATTTTCTTTAGCATATTTCTTTAACTTTTCAAAATCTTTTAAGATGACTTCATCTTCTAAAGCTTTTGGATAAATACTAATAAGTAGATTAAACTGAGTCATTAAATCCTGTAACTCTTCTAGTTTAAACATTGTTCCAAAAGTACCAAATTCACAATTTTTTGGAACATTTTTTTCCCACTCGATCATTTGGCTTTCCTTATTTGCAAAGTTCGCAATTCTCTTAATCATAAATTCATTCCCCCTCATTTGCGCGTTAACTATAATATCATATATTGATAGTAAAAGCAAAAGAAAAATGCCCAATTTGACAAGAATATACATATTTGCTACAATATAGGTGTTCTTATTTGAAGGAGGAACTATGAAAAAAGCGAGTAAGGTTAGCCTGTCACTTGGTTTATTGGGAGTTTCAATGATAGGTGCCTCTATATTTTTACAATATAGGTCTTTTCAAATGGAAAAGGAAAAAAGTGTAATTTATGAAAAAGTTACTATGAAGGATTTATCTTCTGGTACAATAGAAAAAGTAAGTAAAAAAGAAACAAATACAACAGAAAATAACACAGATACAATAGAAGAAACCATAAGTGATCCTTTAGCAACAACGGAAACTCCTACTGAAGAAGTAGAAGTTCAAGATGAAGTTAAAGAAATAACTACTTATGAAGATGTTTCCACTACACCTGTAGAAGAAATTGTTTATGATGGTATGACTTTAAACCAATTAGCAGAAAAGTTAAATAGAAGTTTAAAATCAACAATTGCTGGTAAAGGATACTTAATTGCTAGTTATTCACTACAATTAGGGGTTGATCCATACTTAGCAACAGCCATTATTTTACACGAGACTGGTTGTAATAGCGGAACTTGTAGTAATTTAGTTCGTAGCTGTAATAACGTAGGCGGTCAAAAAGGTGGACCATCTTGTGGTGGGGGAAGTTATAAAGCTTATCCAACCCTTGATGAGGGAATTATGGGTTATATCGATAACTTATATAAAAATTATGTTTCTAAAGGTCTAACTACAGCTGTAGCTATGGGACCTAAATATGCAGCTAGTACCACTTGGGCTAGTCAAGTTAATAATTATATCGCGTTAATAAAAAATAAATAAGAATGTAATAGCAGGTAGGGTAATCTATCTGTTTTTTGATTATAAAAATAGTGTAGTATTATACATAAGAGATGATAATATGAAAAAGTTGGAAGAGAGAATATATATAAGAATGTTAGACTAATAAATCTACTAAGAAAATTTTAATAGCCAACAAGTAAACTGTAAAAAAATAAACAATTTCATAACAGTTTATTTTTTGTCAAATTTTAGAGAATTATTCCTAAGATACTAACTCTTAATATTACATACCATTTATTAGGAGGGTATCTATGGAGAAAATTAAAATAGATGGATTAAGTAGAGAAGAAGTTATTAGAGCAAGAGAAAAATATGGAAGTAATGCTTTAGAGGCAATTCATAGAGATACCTTTTTTAAACAGTTACTAAGAAGTTTAGGGGACCCCATAATTCGTATTTTACTGATAGCATTAGGAATAAAAACTATCTTTTTGATAAAGAATTTTGATTGGTATGAAACCGTTGGAATAGCAGTTGCTATTTTTTTAGCTTCTTTTATTTCAACACTTTCTGAGTATGGTAGTGAAAAAGCTTTTGATAAATTACAACAAGAAGCTAGTAAAACTAGAGTTAAAGTTAAAAGATTTGAAGGAATAATTACTATTCCTCTTGAAGACATAGTAGTAGGAGATATTGTTCTTTTAGAATATGGGGAAAAAGTACCAGCTGATGGTGTGCTATTAACTGGTAGTTTAACAATAGATGAGTCATCAATAACAGGAGAAAGTAAAGAAATCTATAAATATCCATTTAAAACTGGGACAGAATTAAAAGAAACTAACCAATTATTTAGAGGAAGTGTCATTTATCAGGGCACTGGTAAGATGTTAGTAACTAAGGTTGGGGTTAATACTTTTTATGGAAAGATAGCTAAGGAATTGCAAGACGTTCAACCAGAAAGTCCATTAAAGTCAAGACTAAGACACTTAGCTACTATTATCAGTCGAATTGGTTATTGTTCTGCTTTTTTTGTAGCACTATCATATCTGTTTTTTTCTATCGTTATTAATAATCAATTTGATATAAATAAAATAATCCCTTACTGTAGTGATTTGTCATTACTTTTTGCTCATCTTTTATATGCTTTAACGCTAGCAGTAACAATGATAGTTGTATCAGTTCCAGAAGGTCTACCAATGATGATAACACTAGTATTATCTAGTAATATGAAAAGGATGCTCAAAGATAATATATTAGTCAGAAAATTAGTAGGAATTGAAACATCAGGAAGTTTAAATATTTTATTTACTGACAAGACAGGTACTCTTACTAAAGGTGAACTTGAAGTGGTAGGAGCAATACTTGGTGATGGAAAAGTTGTGAATAGTAATAAAGAGTTAATTGGTTATAAAAAATATTTAAAGCTATTAGATGAATCGTTAATACAAAATAATAGTTGCAGTTACGATAAGGCTAGAAATGAGTTTATTGGTGGAAATGCTACTGATCAAGCTTGTGTTAAATTTATTTATAATAAGAAGCCTATCATTTTACCAAAACTAAAAGATAAACCATTTAATAGTAAAGATAAATATTCAAAAGTAACAGTTAAAGACAGGGAAAACATTACTTATATTAAAGGAAGTCCTGAGTTATTATTAAAGAAGTGTAACAAATATTTATCTCTTGATGGGAGAGAGATAAGATTTAGTTCTTCTTCACTTTGGAAAAGATTAGAAGAGTACACAAGACTTGGTATTAGAGTTATTTTAACTGGTTATAGTAGAAATGATGGTACTGATATTGTTCTTCTTTCACTTTTATTAATTAAGGATGAGTTAAGAAAAGAAAGTAAGGAAGCAGTGGGTATTGTAAAAAAAGCTGGTGTTCAGGTAGTAATGATTACTGGTGATAACAAAGAAACTGCTACTTCTATTGCTAAAGAAACAGGAATAATAAGTAACAGTACAGATTTAGTACTTACTAGTAATGATATAGCACTAATGTCTGATGCTGAATTAAAGAAAAAACTACCTAACTTAAAAGTAGTAGCAAGGGCTCTTCCTCAAGATAAAAGTAGGTTAGTAAGAATATCTGAAGAAGAAAATCTAGTAGTAGGAATGACGGGAGATGGCGTAAATGATGCTCCAGCACTAAAGAAAGCAGATGTTGGTTTTGCAATGAATAGTGGAACAGAAGTTGCCAAAGAGGCTAGTGATATTATTCTTTTAGATAATAATTTTTATTCTATTACTAAGGCTATTCTTTATGGACGAACAATCTTTAAAAGTATTAGGAAATTTATTATTTTTCAGCTGACAGTTAACTTTTGTGCCGTTTTTTTATCAATAGTTGGTCCATTTATTGGGTTTGCTACACCTGTTACAGTTATTCAAATGTTATGGATTAATATGGTTATGGATACTTTGGCTGGAATTGCTTTTTCTTATGAAGCTCCACTTAGTGAGTATATGGAGGAGAATCCCAAAGATAGATATGAACCAATTTTAAATAGTTATATGATACACGAAATAGTTTTTATAGGTATTTATTCTTCTTTACTTTGTATTTTCTTTTTAAAAAGTCCTTATATTCATTCTTTTTTTAGAGATGATATTAATGATAAATATTTCTTAACGGCTTTTTTTGGTTTATTTATTTTTACAAGTATTTTTAATAGTTTCAATGCTCGTACTTCTCGCCTTAACATCTTTGCTAATTTATTTAAAAATAAAATGTTTATGATAGTAATAATTTTCATTGCTATTGTACAGTTTGTTCTTATCTATTATGGTGGCGAGTTATTTAGAACTGTTGGACTTAGTTTCAAGGAAATAGAAATTATGCTTTTATGTGCTTTTTCTGTTATTCCAGTAGAGTTATTCCGAAAAATATATTTAAAGAAAAATAATAAGTTGGGACATGTTTAAATTCCAACTTTTCTCGTACTATTATTTTGCATTGTTCTATTGTTATCTGTTTTTATATTTGTTACTATTAGTTCGGATACATTTGAAAT
>OLQO01000122.1_pt1 | contig 78415 bp, 105 predicted proteins | sample 1672281 | NCBI WGS metagenome assembly OLQO01 (sample SAMEA3136667, study PRJEB25190) | human gut metagenome | biome: human gut; feature: human-associated habitat; material: faeces | place: Austria | collected 2013
TTAAAATAATAAATTATCTCTAATTTAAAATAACAAATAAATTTTTTTTTATATCTTGGTGTCACAATCTTTGGATAAAAAATGGTCAATAGGTCATTTGGCATGCAATTATTTTTTATAAAATTAATATATATTTTTTTATTACTAATATATAAATTAAAAAAGAAAAATTATTATATTAAAAATAATTTTTCTTTTTTTGGTTTGATTTATTTTTTATAAATTTTTATGTCATGGTCTATTGGATTATTTTCTGTATTATTTATTTTTTCTTTTTTTATTTTATTATTTTTTAAATTATCTTTTGCTACTGTCATTAGTAATTTTATTCTGTTGGTCTGATTTGCTTCACTTGCTCCTGGGTCGTAGTCTATTGGAGATATGTTTGCTTCTGGGTATTTATTTCGTATTGTTTTTATTACTCCTTTTCCTACAACGTGGTTTGGTAAACATGCAAATGGTTGTACACATACTATATTTGGTATTCCATTTTCCATGTATTCTATCATTTCTGCTGTTAAAAACCATCCTTCACCTGTTTGATTTCCTATAGATAGAACATCTTTTACTTGTTCTTCTAAGTGGAATATATCACATGGTTGCATATATCCTTTTTTAGAATTTGCAAGTGCTATTTTTACATCTTTTTCTAATATATCTATTAATTTTATTGCTGCTTTTGATATTTTTGCTATTGTTGGTGTTGTTTTTAATAGTGTATTAAATGTAATTTTGTGTGTTGCCATAAATTTAACAAATCCCATAAAGTCTGGAAGTATTACTTCTGCTCCTTCTTTTTCTAAAACATTTGCTACATAATTATTTCCAAATGGATGATATTTTATTAATACTTCTCCTACAACTCCAACTTTTGGTTTTTCTATAGATGTATCTAATTCTATTTTTTCAAAATCGTTTACTATGTCATATATACTTTGTTTAAATTGTTTGTTGGTTGATTTTGCAACAAGTTTTTTGCATTTTTCTAACCACTCATTAAATAATTTTTCTGTTTCACCTTTATTTATTTCATATGCTCTATTTTTTGTAAGCATTTTTTGTAATAAATCTCCATAGATTACCATTTTTAAAAGTCTTTCTAAAAGTGGTAAAGTTAATTTAAAGCCTGGCATTTTTTCCATACCTACAACATTAAATGATATAATAGGAACTTTTTCAAAACCTGCATCTTTTAAGGCTTTTCTGATGAAACCTATATAGTTTGTTGCTCTACAACCTCCACCTGTTTGAGACATTATAATAGCAGTTTTATCTAAATCATATTTTCCAGATTGTAATGCTTCTATAAATTGACCTGTTGTTAAAATTGATGGATAACATGCATCATTATTAACATATTTTAAACCTGTTTCTACAGTTTTTTGAGTACATTCTCTTAAAAGTACGGCATTATATCCAGAGGCTCTAACTGCAGATTCTAATAATTCAAAATGTATTGGTGCCATTTGTGGTATTAAAATTGTATAGTCTTTTTTCATTTCTTTAGTAAAAATAGGTCTTAAAGGACTATAATTTCCAAGTTCTTTATTTTCTTGTTTTTCTTTAATACGCTTATTCATACTTGCAAGTAATGAACGAATACGTATTCTAACAGCTCCTAAATTATTTACTTCATCTATTTTTATTAAAGTATACATTTTATCATAGCTTTTTAAAATTTCTTCAACTTGGTCTGTTGTAACAGCATCAACACCACATCCAAAAGAATTTAATTGTATTAATTCTAAATGGTCATGTTTTCCTACAAAATCGGCTGCTGCATATAGTCTTGAGTGATATACCCATTGATTAACAACTCTTAATGGGTTTTCTAATTTTTCGTTTCTAGCAACAAAATCTTCTGTTAAAACACATAAACCTAAACTTGTAATTAATGTATCTATTCCATGATTTATTTCTGGGTCTAAATGATAAGGTCTTCCTGCCAAAACAATTCCTCTTAAATTGTTTTCTTCAATATATTTTACTGTTTCATTTCCTTTTTCTAAAATTTCTTTTTTGAAATTCTGATATTCTTCTTCTGCAAGTTTTGCAGCATTTAATAATTCTTTTTTATTAAAATTATATTCTTTAAATTCATCTAATTCTAAAATTCTTTTTACCAAGTTTTTTGTATCAAAAGGTAAGAAAGGATTTAAGAATTTAATATTATTTGTTTTTAGTTCTTCTACATTATTTTTTAAAACTTCTGAATATGAAATAACAATAGGACAATTATATTGATTATTTGCTTTTTCAAATTCTTTTCTTGAATATGGAATACAAGGGTAAAATATTGTAGTTATTCCTTTTTCTATTAAATTTATAATATGTCCATGAGAAAGTTTTGCTGGATAGCAAACAGATTCAGAAGGCATAGATTCCATACCCTTTTCATATGTTTCTCGTGTACTTTTATCAGATAAAATAACTCTAAATCCTAAATTTGTGAAAAATGTGAACCAAAATGGATAATCTTCATACATGTTTAAAACTCTAGGGATTCCTATTGTTCCTCTTGGTGCATCTTTTTCTTCTAAAGGAGTATAGTTAAATAATCTTTCATATTTATATTTTACTAAGTTAGGTAAATCTTGTTTTTTATTTGTAATACCTGCACCTTTTTCACATCTATTTCCAGATATATGTCTTTGACCATTGCTAAAAGTATTAATAGTAAGTAAACAATGGTTTTCACAGCCTTTACAACGAATATGAGATGTTTTTATATCTAGATTTTCAATATCGTTTAAATTTGCGATTGTTGATGTGTATTCCATATTTAAGTTAGATTCAAATTGCTCTTTTGCTAATAATGCAACTCCATAAGCACCCATTAATCCAGCAATTTCTGGACGAATAACATTTTTCCCTACTATTAATTCAAAAGCTCTTAAAACTGCATCATTATAAAAAGTTCCACCTTGTACAACAATATGATTTCCAAGTGTTTCTACATCTCTAACTTTCATAACTTTTTGTATAGCATTTTTTATAACAGAATAAGAAAGTCCTGCAGAAATATCTCCAACAGAGTATCCTTCTTTTTGAGCTTGTTTTATTTTAGAATTCATAAATACTGTACATCTTGAGCCTAAGTCAACTGGTGTTTTACTTTCTAAAGCTTCTTTAACAAAATCTGAAATTGTAATATTTAAGCTTTTAGCAAAGGTTTCTATAAAAGAACCACAACCTGAAGAACAAGCTTCATTAAGCATTATATTGTCTATTGTGTCATCTTTTATTTTTATATATTTCATATCTTGGCCACCAATGTCTACAATACTTGTAACATCAGGTTCAAATTCTTTTGCTGCTGTATAGTGTGCAATAGTTTCTATTTCATTTAAGTCTACATTTAAAGCTGTTTGAATTAAGTTTTCGCCATAACCTGTTACACCACTATAACGTATTATAGCTTTTTCAGGTAAAATACTATAAAGTTCTTTTAGCATATTCATAACACTTTTTAATGGATTTCCTTCGTTGCTGCCATATAATGAATATAATAAATTATTGTTATCATCTATTAAAACAAGTTTTGTTGTAGTTGAACCAGCATCTATTCCTATATAACAATTTCCTTCAAAGTCTTTTAAATCTTTTTTATTTATTTTTGCTTTACTATGTCTAAGTTTAAATTCTTCTAATTCTTCTTTTGAATTAAATAAAGGGTCTAAAGGTTTGCTTGTATTATCGTGAGAATTTTTTAAATTATTTATTTTTTCTTTTAATTCTTCTATAGTAATAATATTTGAATTAATTGAATCTAAAGCAGCACCTTTAGCTACAATTAGATGAGCTTCTTCAGGAATTATTATTTCTTCAGGTTTTAAGTTTAATGTTTCAATAAATCTTTGTCTAAGTTCAGATAAATAATTTAAAGGACCACCTAAAAATGCGATATTTCCTTTAATAGGTCTACCACAAGCTAATCCACTAATTGTTTGATTAACAACTGCTTGAAATATTGAAGCTGCAATGTCCTCTTTTGCAGCACCTTCATTTAAAAGTGGTTGTATATCTGTTTTTGCAAAAACACCACATCTAGATGCAATAGGGTATATTGTATTATAATTTTTAGCTAAAGTATTTAAACCTTGAGTATCTGTATGAAGTAGTGAAGCCATTTGGTCTAAAAATGCACCTGTACCACCTGCACAAGTACCATTCATTCTTTGTTCTATAGATTCATCAAAATAAATAATTTTAGCATCTTCTCCACCAAGTTCAATAACTACATCTGTTTTAGGAATATATTTTTCAACAGCTCTCTTACAAGAAACAACTTCTTGTATAAAATCTACTCCTAAAAATTTTGCAGCACTCATTGCACCAGAACCTGTTAATGCTAGTGTAAATTTATTATTTGGATATTTTTCTGCTAATTTTTCTAAAGTGTTACATATTGTATTTTTAGTGTCTGAAAAATGTCTTTCATAGTTTGAATATATAGTTTGCTTATTGGAATTCATTACAATTATTTTTACGGTTGTAGAACCAACGTCTAATCCAACGTGCAATATTTCATCCATATTTTACCTCCATATTGCTTATTTTTAGTAACATAAAACTATCTTATATTTTATAGTGTAAAGGGAGTTTTGTCAAATAAAGTCGACTTAAAATTCTAAATAAAATGTTCTAAAAATAACTTGTCTAAAATAGAAATTAATATAAATTTATTATGAGATTTTTATAAAGAAAATTTATAAAAATTCAGGGAAAGGAAATATGTATGAAAAAGAAAATTATTTGTATTTTTTTAATTTTAATTTTATTAATTATTTTAGGATTTTTTGTTTATAAAAATTTTATTGTAAAAAATGATACCAATGAAGAAATTCAAGATTATACACCGCAAGAAGAAATAAGTGAACAACAATTAAGAGAAACAGTAGTTACTTTATACTTTTCGAATAAAGAAAATAAAAATTTAATTCCAGAAGCAAGAAAAATAGATGCAAATAATTTAATAAAAAATCCATATGAATATTTAATTAATTTATTAATTGAAGGACCAAAAAATGAAAATTTAATAAAAAGTATTCCTGAGGGAACAAAAATTAATTCTGTGTTTTTAGAAGGTGATATTTTAAAAATAGATTTTTCAAATGAATTTTTAAATTCAGAAAATTTAAATAATTCTGCATATTCTATTTTAAACACAGTAACACAATTAAATGAAATTAATGGAATAAAAATATTAATAAATGGTGAAGAAAATAAAAATTTTAAAGACACAATTTATTTAGAAAAAAATAATTAAAAAATAAATATAAAAATTAATTAAAAATAAATAATTAAATATAAAATAATTAAATTATAAAAATAAATAAATAATTAATTAAATGTAAAATAAACCAAAAAATAAGTTTAAATTTATATAATTTATTTTTTATAAAATATTGTTTTTTTATACCTTGGTGTCGCAATCTTCAGATTTTAAAATGGCCTATTGGCCATTTATCATGCAATTACTTTTTTTATAAAATATAATTTATATATTTACATTATTAATATATAAATTAATAAAATGAAGATTGCTCCAAATCGCACTCGCAGAAATTCTGCTCGTTTGGTCGCTTACGCGGTATTTCAAAAACAATATTTTATAAAAATAAAAAACAAAAATAATTTAATTATTTTTTTAATAATTTATATAAATTATAATATGTACAACTTTTCTTAAAACTACATAAAAATGTTTCTACTTCGCATAAAGAATTTGTTGTATTTTTTTTTATTTTTTTAAAATCGAATTTTTTCTTTTTATTATTTTTTGGAATTAAATCTTTTTCTCCCATAAATACCTCTTTTTGATTTTTTATTTTTTTTGTTATATAATATTCAAAAAAATTAAATAGGTGATTAAAATAGAAAAAATAAAATTAAATGATAATGAAAGAATTGACGACTTAGAATTTAATAATTTAAAAATAATTCAAAATAAGAATTATTTTTGTTTTGGAATGGATGCTGTTTTACTTTCTGATTTTGCTAAAAATATAAGAAATAATTCAATTGTAATAGACTTAGGAACTGGAACAGGAATAATTAGTATTTTATTATCTGGTAAAACAAAAATAAAGAAAATATATGGAATAGAAATTCAAAAAGAAATATTTGAAATGGCAAATAAATCTATTAAATTAAATTCATTAGAAAATAAAATAGAATTAATTAATGATAATATAAAAAATATAAATAAATATTTTAAAAATAATTCTATAGATGCAATTGTAACTAATCCACCATATAAAAAAGAAAATACTGGAATAAAAAATGAAAATAAAAATCAATTAATTTCCAGATATGAAGTAGAAGCTAATTTAGAAGATTTTATAAAAATATCTGCACAATTATTAAAAGATAAAGGTGAGTTTTATATGGTTCATAGACCGGATAGAATTGTAGATATTATAGATATTTTAAGAAAAAATAAATTAGAACCAAAAATAATTAAATTAGTATATCCTAAAATTAATAAATCTCCAAATTTGATATTAATTAAGGCAGTGAAAAATGCCAATCAATTTTTAAATTTTGAAGAGCCATTAATTATTTATGATGAAAATAATAATTATACTAAACAATTATTAAAAATATATAATAAAGAGGAAAAATAAAATGAATGGAAAATTATATTTAGTAGCTACACCAATTGGAAACTTAGAAGATATAACTTTAAGAGCAATAAATGTATTAAAAAATGTAGATTTAATTGCAGCTGAAGATACAAGACATACTTTAAAATTATTAAATCATTTAGAAATTTCAAAACCTATGATAAGTTGCCATAGACATAATGAAAATGAAAAATCAAATAAAATAATAGAAAAACTTAAAGAAGGAAAAAATATTGCAATCGTTTCAGATGCTGGAACACCTGGTATATCTGATCCTGGAGAAGAGGTTGTTAAAGAAGCTATAAAAGAAAATATTCAAATAATTCCTATACCTGGAGCATGTGCAGCAATAAATGCTTTAATTGTATCTGGAATAGATACCAAAGAATTTTATTTTTTAGGTTTTTTACCATTAAATAAAAAATTAAGAAAAGAAAAATTAAATGAAATAAAAAATATTAATAAAACAATAATTTTATATGAAGCACCACATAAAATTTTAAATACAATAAGTGATTTAGAAAATATATTAGAAAATAGACAAGTAGTTTTTGCAAGAGAAATAACAAAAATACATGAAGAATTTATAAGGGGAACAATAAAAGAAGTAAAAGAAAAAATTGAAAATCTCAAAGGTGAATTTGTAATAATAATTGAAGGTAATAAAAATCTGGAAAACATAGAAAACAAATTAAATCTATTAACAATTAATGAACATTATAATTATTATGAAAATAAAGGTTATTCTAAAAAAGAAATAATTAAATTAATTGCAAAAGATAGAAATGTTAATAAAAATGAAATATATCAAAAGTTTATTAATAAATAAAAAAGAATTCTTAAAAATAAGAATTCTTTTTTTATTATATAATTAAATTTCTAAATTTTTTATCTTTTCGTGACATTTTGCACATATTAATTTATTGTTAAAAGGTACCAATTTTTTTGTATTTCCACAAAAAATGCAATTTGGTTGAAATTTTCTTAGGATTATATCGTTTCCTTCTACATATATCTCTAAAGGATCTTTTTCACGAATATCTAGTTTATTTCTAAGTTCTATAGGAATAACAACTCTACCAAGCTCGTCCACTTTTCTTAAAATTCCTGTTGACTTCATAATGTACCTCCCAATTTGATAAGGTAAAACACTGTTAATATTTTCCAGTTATATGATACCACAAATATTAAACTTTGGTCAATATAAATTCTATAGTTTTATAAAAAAATCATTTTTTTATATTTTATTAAATATACTTAAAAAAGGAGGAAACTAATGTTAAATAAAATATGGCCAATATTTTTAATTGTTTCTATAATATATTCAATTTTTAGTGGAAATGTAGAAAATTTGAGCAATGGTATTTTTTGTTATGCTGGAAAGGCCGTTGAATTATCAATAACATTTTTAGGAACTATGTGTTTATGGACTGGAATAATAGAAATAATAAAAAATACTTCTTTAATAAATAAATTGAAAAAATTATTAAAGCCAATAATGAAAATATTATTTCCCAATATAAAAAAAGAAGATAAAGAATATGATGAAATATCTATGAATATTGTAGCAAATTTATTAGGAATAGGAAATGCGGCTACACCATTAGGAATAAAGGCTATGCAAACTATGCAAGAGAAAAATAAAGAAAAAAATAAATTAACAGATTCAATGGTTTTATTTATTGTTTTAAATACGGCATCAATACAAATTATTCCAACAACAGTTATTGCAATTAGAAACTCATTAGGGTCACTAAATCCAACTAAAATTATAATTCCTGTATGGATAGCAACAATTTGTGCTGCGATTTCTGGTATTACTCTTACGAAAATTTTATTAAAAATAAATAGGAGATGATTTAAATAGAATTTATTTCTTCGCTTAGTATACCATTAATAATTTTAATAGTTATATTGTTTTCTGTTAAGGAAAATAAAAATAGTGTTGATATTTTTATAGATGGTGCAAAAAATGGAGCTAAAACTGTTATTAATTTATTTCCAACACTTCTTTGTTTATTTGTAGCTATTGGTGCATTAAGAACATCAGGTGTAATAGATGGAATAATTAATTTAATAAAACCTATAGTAAGTTTATTTAACTTTCCTATAGAAGTTTTACCTCTTGCAATTTTAAGACCAATATCAGGAAGTGCTTCAATGGCAATAGCTACAGATATAATGACAAATTTTGGAGTTGATACAAAAATTGGTTTAATTGCATCAACAATAATGGGGTCAACAGAAACAACATTATATACAATAGCAGTATATACTAGCTGTATAAAAGTAAAGAATACAAGATTTGTACTTTGGACAGCTTTATTTGCAGACTTAGTTGGAATATTAGTATCAAATTTTATAATTAATTGGATGTTTTAAGAATAAAAGATTATTTTGTCGAAAGATGTAAATCGATTTTTGTTGACTTTTAGAAAAAAAGAGAGTATAAGTTTAATATATTTAATTCAAAACCTTTTTTGAGGTGAAGTCTTATGATTTTTAAATTCATAATATTTATTTCTTTATTTTTTACCATTAAAAATATAGTTATAAAAATTTATACAAAAATAATTTTAAAAAAATTAAATAGTTATTAATCTTACAGAAGGAAAGTTTATTTTTTAGATATTTGGATATAAGATATATTAATAGTTAGCTCCCTATATTAACTAAAAATTAATCTTTATTTGAGTTTGTGGCCAAAGAATTGTCCCCCAATAAATTGACTTTTTGTATAAAAATTCCTTCTGTGAGCCCACATATATTTTTTACCAATGATAAGTTTCGTTATTAGAAATTTTAAAAGCTCTAAATAATTGTTCAACTAAAAATACTCGAATTAATTGATGAGGAAAAGTCATTTTAGAAAAACATAACTTATCATTAGAAAGCTTTAAAATTTCATCTGTTAAGCCTAATGTTCCTCCAATTATAAAGGTTATTTGGCTATTATAATTTAAAGCAATATTTTCAATTTCTTTTGATAATTCAACAGATGAAAGTTCTTTACCACTTAAGTCTAATGCAATAACATATGAATCTTTTTTTATTTTTTGAATAATTTTCTGAGATTCTTTATATTTTATTTCAGATATAATTGAGTCATTTATTTTTGCTGGTAATTTTTCATCTGTAACTTCAATTATTTCAAATTTGCAGTATTTAGAAAGTCTTTTTGAATATTCAGCTATCGCATCTGAAAAAAATTTTTCTTTAATTTTACCAACACAAACAATATTTATAGTTAGCATATAATTTGCTCCTTTTATATTTCAAATAATTTACTAGGTTCAGTTCTACTTGCAACAGTTAAACTTAAAGAATTTTCATCAAAATCTTTTTTTATTAATTCATCTACAACAGTTTTATATGCAAGTTCAGGGAAATTGCTTTCTTTACTTAAATGACCTAAAACTACTTGAGATAAGCCTGTATTTAATAAATAGGCAATTGTTTTACCGGCCATATAATTAGGAAGATGTCCTTTATTACTAGATATTCTTTGTTTTAAATGAAATGGATATGAACAACATTTTAAAACTTCTGGATCATAATTAGATTCAAGCATTAAAAATGAGCTTCCTTCTATGGTATTTAAAATATCTAAACTCATATTTCCAATATCTGTTGCAACACTTAGTTGTTTATTATCTCCAAAAATTGTATAACCAACAGGGTTTGCAGCATCATGTGGTATAGAAAATGGTTTAAAGGTTAAATCATTTATTTCAAATTTTTCATTTGTATTTATACAATTAATATTATTACACATTATTTTTTCTGTTTGTTTAGGCATTGCATCAAAAGTTTCTTTTGTTGCATAAACAGGAATATTGTATTTTTTGGAAAGTGTTCCTAAAGATTGTATATGATCAGAATGCTCATGTGTAACAACTATTGCATCTAAATCTTCAACATTAACATTAAAAGATGCAAGTGCCTCAATTATTTTTTTAGCACTTACACCTGAATCTATTAATACTTTAGAATTATCACTTTGTAAAAAAAGCGAATTTCCTGTACTACCACTATAAAGACTACTAAAGTTTAACATTTATTTGGTACCTCTATTCTTTAATTCTTTGTATATTTAATCCTAAATTTCTAAATTTCTCTTCTATATTTTCGTAACCTCTATCAATATATTGAAGATTATATATTTCTGTTTTCCCTTCTGCACAAGCAGCAGCAATTATTAAAGCAGCACCTGCACGTAAATCTGTAGAATAAACAGGAGCTCCAACAAGTTTTTCTACTCCCTCAAATACAGCAGTTTTACCTTGAGCTGTTATTTTAGCTCCCATTTTATTTAGTTCAGCAGTATATTGAAATCTAGATTCCCAAATACTTTCATTTATAATACTTGTTCCTTCAGCAGTGCATAATGCAACACCCATTTGAGGTTGCAAATCTGTAGGGAAACCTGGATGTGGAAGTGTTTTTATATTTAATTTAGATGGACGTTTGTCACACCAAACTCTAATATTTTCTCCATCTAAATCTTCAACATGTGCTCCCATTTCAATTATTTTTGCTGTTAAAGCTTCTAAATGTTTTGTTATACAATTCTTTATTAAAATATCTCCTCTTGTAGCAACAGCTGCTAACATAAATGTTCCTGCTTCTATTTGATCTGGAACAATTGAATATGTACATGTATTTTTTAATTCTTTAACTCCATTTATTTTTATGCTATCTGTACCAGCACCTCTAATATCAGCACCACAAGAATTTAGAAAGTTTGCGACATCAACTATATGTGGTTCTTTAGCAGGGTTGTCTATTATTGTTGTTCCTTCTGCAAGAACACTTGCAAGCATTAGGTTAATTGTTGCACCAACAGAAACAACATCTAAATAAATTGCTGTACCTTTTAAACTATCTGTTTTAGCATGAATTTTACCTTGTTCAACTTCAACTGTTGCGCCTAAGGCTTCAAATCCTTTTATATGTTGGTCTATGGGTCTAGCCCCTAAATTACAACCACCAGGTAAACCAACTTCTGCAGAATGATATTTTCCAAGTAAAGCACCTATTAAATAGTAAGATGCTCTAAACTTACTTGTTTTATCTAAAGGTGCATTTGTAGAAGTTATATTACTTGTATCAATTACCAAAGTATTCTTTTTAGTCCAGTTTATTTTAGCACCTAAATTTTCTAATATATCACAAATTATATTTATATCACTAATATTTGGAACATTTTCTAAAGTGCAAACACCTTTTAATAAAAGTGTTGCAGGTAAAATTGCTACTGCAGAGTTTTTAGCTCCAACAATAGATACTTCGCCTTTAAGAGGAGTTCCACCTGTTACAACTAATTTTTCCAAATTAAAAACCTCCGTTAGTTAGTATGTTTAATTCAATAATCAGAATATAATATAACATAAACGTTTTTAATTTACAATAAAAAAATTAATTTTTTGAGGCTAACATCAATTTAGTATTATTTAATAATTCTACAATTTTAAATTTAAATGTTATATCAGTATTATTTAAATCTTCAGAATTTCCATTGCATATTAAATCGTATTCTTCTTGACTTAGATTTTCTTTTAATAATTCTTTTGAATCATCTGGAACAATACCAGATGTAACATCTACAAAACATAAAGGAGGAAACATTACACACCACCAGTTTTTTCCTTCAGCTTTACCAATTTTTATTCTTAAAGCATCATAGTACCCTTCTGGCAATGAAATATCACCATACGTTTTTGTAGGAAAAAATACATTGTCAATAGAAATATTAACATCATAATTGTAACCATTCTCTTTAATAGTGTTTAATGCAATTTCTTTAAATTCATTTAAATGAGCATTTGCTATTTCAATAGCTTCTTCTTTAGAAGTTGTTTTAGAACATAAAGTATTCATATATTTAATTACATTATCTCTTACTTTAAGTTTTAGATTTTGATCTTCTTCAGAATCACTGTTTGCAATTACATGTAATCTAAATACGTTCTTCTGTAAATCTGTAGAAATAGCATTTACATAGCTAATAGAACATATTAATGTGTAAATAAAAAGTAATGGTAAAATAAATAAAAATAATTTAATTTTATATGGTAATTTTTTTAAATAATTCATAAAAACTCCTTTACTGTTAAAAAAACTCTTTAAAAAAAGTATTAACCAAAAATAAAAAAATATACAAATTAAAATTATATTTTTGTCGAATAAAATCTATGAAAACATACGGAAATACATTGACTCAGAAAAATAAAAATGGTAAAATATGGAAATAGAAAGCGAGGTATTAAAATATGTATGATGAAAAAATATGCAATTTTTATGCGAATGAAGTTCATCTTGGTGTAACAATAGTACCGTTTGTAGCAAACAAAATAAAAGAGGAAAATAAAATATGTACATTATTAAATGTAGATATAAATAATGAAATTAATAAAGTAATTTCTAAAATAAATATAGAAGATAATTTAAAAGATAAAATATTAGAAATAAATTGGAATAAAACAAATTTAGAAGGAAACGAAATAAAAAAATATTTAAATAATGAATTAGAAAATAATAATAAAATATATGTAATAGTAAATGGAAACAAAAATGAGGTGGAAGAAAAAAATAAATATATAGAAGAAATTAGAAAAGAAAATTTAAATAAAACAATAAATGTAGTAAACTGTTTTGAAATAGAGCATACAGAAGTAAATAAAGCATTATTAAAGAATTATCATAAAATATTAAATTCTGAAGGATGCAGATATATAAAAAATGTAAAATAAAATATTGACTAAAACGTAAGATTATATTATTATTAAGGAACACTATAAGAAAAGAGGTTTTTATATGGAAAAACAATACGAAAAAATTAAAGAAAAATTAATAAAATATAATCAAGAACAATTATTAGTTAATTATAAAAATATGAATAATGAAGACAAAGAAAAACTTTTAAAAGAAATAGACAATATAGATTTTAATTTAATGAAAAACTTATATAAAAATGCACAAAAAGAATTAGATTTTAAAGATGAAAAAATAGAATCTATAGATTGTACAGAAAAAGATAGAATGCCAAAAGAAGAAAAAGAAAAATATGATGAGATAGGAACAGAAAAAATAAAAGCTGGAAAATTGGCTGTTGTAACAATGGCAGGTGGCCAAGGTACAAGACTTGGACATTCAGGACCAAAAGGAACATATACATTAAATGTTGGAAAAGAAATGTCTTTATTTGAAATACTTTGCAAAACATTAAAGGAAGCAAAGGAAAAATATGGAGTATATGTACACTGGTATATAATGACAAGTAACCAAAATAATAAAGAAACAGTAGAATTTTTTGAAAAAAACAACTATTTTAATTATCCAAAAGAAAAAGTTACATTTTTTATACAAGGTGAACTACCAATGGTAGGATTAGATGGAAAATTACTTGTAGATGAAAATGGTTTTGTTAAACTAGCTTCAGATGGACATGGAGGAGTTTTTGAATCTATGGATAAATCTGGTGTGTTAGAGCAAATGAAAAACGAGGGAATTGAATGGGTATTTGTAGGTGGAGTTGATAATGTACTTGTAAAAATGGTAGACAATACATTAATAGGACTTGCTGAAAGTAAAAACTGTTTAGCAGCAGGGAAATCCCTAATAAAAGCAAATGCAAAAGAAAAAGTAGGAGTATTTTGCAAAAGAGATGGAAAACCAAGTGTTATAGAATATTCAGAAATTTCAGATGAATTAGCAGAGTTAGAAGACGAAAATGGTGAACTTGTATATAGTGAATCACACATTTTATGTAATATGTTTAATATAAAAAGATTAGAAATGATTTCAAAAAATAAATTACCATATCACGTTGCTAAAAAGAAGGCTAATTATATGAATGAAAAAGGAGAAATTATAACAGCAAAAGAACCAAATGCATATAAATTTGAAAGCTTTATATTTGATGCATTTACAAGTTTAGATAGCATGGTAATAATGAGAGTAAAAAGAGAAGAAGAATTTGCTCCAGTAAAAAATGCGGAGGGAGTAGATTCACCAGAAACAGCAACAAAACTATATAAAGATTTTTATAAAATTTAATTATAAAATAAAAAATGCTTAAAAATTTAATATAAATAATTAACAACTAAAACATATTGAAAAATAAAAATTCAATATGTTTTTATATTATTATAGAAAATTCCTGTTTTCAGTGTAGGGGCACGGTGCTCCGTGACCGAAAATAAAAAATATAATATAAATTTCTGTCAAACATTGTAGGGCAGACGCTTTAGTTAAGTACATTAAAACTTTTTCCTCATAAAATAGCCTGTTTTAATATTTAAGCTGTTTTTCTTTTATTTATCATTTTTTTCAATTGCCATTTTCATACCATCAAAACTAACTGGAAAAGAAATTATACCAACACTTCTATAATATATATCTATCTCTTGAACTTTTTTATAGATTTAAAATAGATATGTCAATAAAATCTAAAAAATTAATTGAAAAATATCGGATTTATTGTTATAATTCCAACGATGTGGAGACTGAAAATAGGAAATATTATTTATAGATGATAGACAAGACGTTATTGAACTTTTAAATGCAACTGGAATTAAAGCAATAGTTGTAAAAGATATTGTATTATAGGTGGTAAGATGGATTATAAAAAAGAATATAAAAAATATTTAATTTCTTCAACATTAGATACTGCTAACAATAGAATAGCAAGTGCTTCTTTTATTTCTGCATTTGCTATATATTTAGGATTATCTGATTTAGCAATTGGAATATATGCAGTTTTAGATACAATAACTAATATAATTCAAGTTTTTGCTGCACCATTATTCTCTAGAATTGGACAATCTAAAAAGGTGGTATTAACTAATTATTCGATATACAGAATTTCTTGTATTTCTATGGCACTTATACCTTTTTTATCAAGTGATATAAGCATTAGGACTATATTGTTTTTTGTATTAGCAACAGTTTATGCAATTACTGGAGAAATGGGATATATAACTTTTGTTAATTGGAGAATGACTTTAATAAAGAAAGAAGATAGACCTACATTTGCTGCAAAAAGAAATTTTTTAAAAAACACTGTGGCATTAGCATTTAGTTTAATTATGGGAGTTATTCTTGACAGATTTACAGCATCTGGATATGAATTATATGGATTTATGATATTATTTACAATAGTATTTATCATTGCATTTATAGATATTGCAATAAGAATAAAAACATATAAACCAGATGTAATCCAAGAAAAGATTAGTGTAAAAGATAATTTAATTATCCCAGCAAAAGACGAAAAATTTAGAAGTGTACTTATAACAGGAGGATTGAATAGGTTTGCTTATGGGATTGGAACAATGTATTTAAATGTTTTCTTGTTAAGATACCTAAATATTGGTTATCTATATTACAGTATACTAAATATATTAGTTAATCTATCAGAGGCTTTTTCAAGTAAATATTGGGGAAATAAATCTAAAAATAGAAATTGGTCAAAAATTATATTGCCTATGTGTATAATATTTATCATTGTATTTACAATATTATTATCTTTTAATAATAAGCAACTATTATATTTATTACCTATAATATATATTCTTATAGGATTTGGTAATGCTTCTTATGAAATGTATGACCATATAGCAATATACGAAAATGCAAAAGATAAACTACAAACTTCTTATGTGACATTTGAAAGATTTATTGAGGGAATAGTGACCATGATACTTCCATTGCTTTCATATACAGTTTTTAAAGAAAGCAATAATGCAATAAAAGTTACCTTTGCAATTGCATTATTTAGTTATATAATCTTATTTATATATTATAAATTAAAATACAAAGAAACAAAAAATAATTTATAAAATTATTAGAGCAGAGATTTTATTTATGTTCTGCTCTATGTAGCTTTATTGTGATAATTTCTTAAAATTACTCTTATTGTCAAATATTTCAATTTTTTCAATACTATTGCTATCATGTAAAATAACATATTGTTCTTTAGCAATGGTGTTTAGTTTTTCTAATCTATCCTTTTGTCCTAAACCATCTTTTATCATTTGAGCATTTAGATTTTCAAGATTTACCAAAATTACAAGCTGAAGAATATTTGCATAATCTCGCATATTTCCATCTAAATTAGGATTCTTGTCTTTCCATTCTTTAGCAGTCATACCAAATAATGCAACATTTAAAATATCTGCTTCATTAGCATACACATATAGTTTTTGTTTTTCAGTTAATGTAGGAACAAGATTTGCTTTTATGCTATCAGTATGTATTCTATAATTTGTTTTTGCAAGCTCTCGTCTAACTGACCAATCAATTTTGTTCTGATAGCTCTCATTTTGTTTTAATCTTTCAAATTCTTTTATTAAATGTAATTTAAATGCTGAGTCTATCCAAGAAGCAAATTCAAGAGCTATATCTGGATGTGCAAAAGTACCACCATCATATTTTCCTCTTTTTGAAATAAAACCAATTGCATTTGTTTCTTTAATCCATCTAGACGGACTCATTGTAAATGATTGAGTAGCAGAGTCATTTTTAAACTCGCGGGATTCCGCTAGTTTAAAATTAGGATTTGAAAGCTCTTCCCATAAGCAATAAAAGTCAAAAGAACTTTTATTACTCATCCATTTAATAATAACATCTCCAGGAGTTAAAGGATTTTTATATCTTGCTAAATCAGTTAATGAAATATAATCTATAGCTCCAACTCTCATAACATTTACTAAATTATCTTTTATGTTCATTTGTGTTTTTATAAGTTCTTTCTTCATAAATATCACTTCCAATCTCTGTAAACTTTACATACAGTTTAAAACAACTGTTTGCATATGTCAAGTAGAAATCTAAATATAAATAGATTCTTTTAATATTATTTCTTCTGCTAAATGCTTATAATTATTCATAAGTCCAACCCATCTTAAAGTATCAGTGTTTTTTTAATATTCTAATATATATTCAAAATAATTTTAATATTTTTATTGATATAATTTTAATATATATATATAATTAGAAAAAAATTAGGAGGTATTTTATGAAATATTTAGAGGAATATAAAAAATGGTGTAATGATAATATTTTTGATGAATCTACTAAAAAGGAATTAAAAGAAATTGAAAATAATGTGAAAGAAATAGAAGATAGATTTTACAAAGAACTTGAATTTGGTACAGCAGGACTTAGAGGAATTATTGGTGCTGGAACTAATAGAATGAATATTTATACAGTTGGTAAAGCAACTCAAGGTTTGGCTAATTTTATAAAAAAGGAAAGAGGAGAAAATAAAGGTGTTGCAATTAGTTTCGATTCTAGAAACATGTCTCCAGAATTTAGTGAAGAAGCAGCATTAATTTTAAACTCTAATGGAATTAAAACATATATTTTTGATTCACTAAGACCTGTTCCAGAATTATCTTTTGCAGTAAGAGAATTAGGTTGTATAGCTGGAATTATGATTACAGCAAGTCATAATCCACCAAAATACAATGGATATAAAGTTTATTGGGAAGATGGAGCACAAATTGTTGCACCAAAAGATAAACAAATTATAGAGGAAGTAAATAATATAAAAGATTATGCTGAAATAAAGAAAATTTCTAAAGAAGAAGCAATAGAAAAAGGTTTATATAATGTTATAGGAAAAGAACTAGATGATAAATACATGAAAGTACTTGAAGATTTAGTTTTAAATAAAGATGTTATTACAAAAATGCAAAAAGATTTAAAAATTGTATATACACCATTACATGGAACTGGAAATATTCCTGTAAGAGAAATTTTAAAAAGATTAGGATTTGAAAATATTTATGTAGTTAAACAGCAAGAATTACCAGATGGAAATTTCCCAACAGTTAGTTATCCAAACCCAGAAGATAAAAAAGCCTTTGAACTTGCATTAAAATTAGCTGAAGAAGTTGATGCAGATGTTGTTTTGGCCACTGACCCAGATGCAGATAGACTTGGAGTATATGCAAAAGATTCTAAAACAGGAGAATATAAATCTTTTACTGGAAATATGTCTGGGCTTTTAATAGCAGAATATGAACTATCACAAAAAAAAGAAAAAGGATTGCTTCCAAAAAATGGTGCATTAATAAAAACTATAGTTTCTTCAAACCTAGCAGATGCAATTGCTAAAGAATATAATATAAAATTAATAGAAGTTCTAACAGGATTTAAATATATAGGAGAACAAATAAAAATATTTGAAGAAACTAAGGAATATGAATATTTATTTGGATTTGAAGAGAGCTATGGATGCTTAATTGGTACACATGCAAGAGATAAAGATGCAATAGCAGCAGTAATGGCACTTTGCGAAGCGGCAGCATACTATAAACAATTTAATTTAAGCTTATGGGATCAAATGATAAATATTTATAATAAATATGGATTTTACAAAGAAGGTCTACTTTCAATTACAATGGAAGGAGTAGATGGAGCAGATAAAATAAAAGCAATAATGGAAAAATTAAGACAAAATCCATTACAAAAATTAGGAAAATATAAAGTATTAAAGTTTAAAGACTACAAAGAAAATAAAGTAATTGATATGAACACGAAAGAAGAAAGTAAAACAGGACTTCCAATATCAAACGTACTATATTTTGAATTAGAAAATAATGGATGGTGTTGTGTACGACCATCAGGAACAGAACCAAAAATAAAATTCTATGTAGGAGTAAAATCAGACAGTCTAGAAAATTCAGAAAAAGAAATGAGTGAATTATTAGAAGAATTGAACAACATTGTAAAAGAATAAATAAGGTAGTTATTGTAATTATAAAATTTTATAAATGTAGCGGCGGGCATTGACCGCCATAAAAAATAATATAAAAGGCGACCACTGGTCGCCCCTACAATTGCATTTGTCATTTCATAAATTATTACAAATATTAATATTTAAACATTTTTCCATCCATCTAATCCTGCACGTTTAATGGCTCCATATAAATTTGAACGAATATGTGGTAAGTCATTATAAAAGCTTTGGATTAATTTTTTCATATCTTCTCTTTTTGAATTACCATCCATAGGACATGCTTTTGACATTACTTTTATGTTGTTTCTTTTTACAAAATTTTGAATATATTTTTCTGGTGCATAAATTAAAGGTCTAATTAATGTTATTTCAGATTTATTCATATAGCTTTTTGGTGAAAATGTTCCTATACTTCCAGCATAAAAAAGATTTAATAAAAAGGTTTCTAAAACATCTTCTTCATTATGACCTAATGCTATTTTATTACAATCTTCTCTTTTTGCTACAGTATTTAAAGCACCTCTACGTAGATTTGCACATAAAGAGCAAGGATTTTTTTCTTTTCTAATTTCAAAAACAATTTCTTGTGCATGTGAATGTTCTTCAAAAAAAGGTACATCTAATTTATCACAAAAATTTTTAATCAAACTACTATCAAAAAATTCAAAACCAGGATTTATAGTAACTCCAATAATATCAAATTTTTTAGGATAAAATCTTTGCAAATTTTTAAGCCCAAGTAATAAAGTAAAAGAATCTTTACCACCAGAAAGAGCAACTGCAATTTTATCTCCATCTTCAATCATATTATATTCATCAATAGCTTTTCTCATATACCCTAAAATTTTTTGCATATTAATTCTCCTTAAAATTTTTTATAATTATATGAAAATTTATAAAAAAAATCAATAGTTGAAAATCTACTTAAAATAGTGTATAATACCAAAGAATTTGCACTCATAGCTCAACAGGATAGAGCAGTCGCCTCCTAAGCGACCGATAGCCGTTCGAGTCGGCTTGGGTGTACCAGTGTATTTATGGTGATTTAAGTATGAATGATAATGAAAAATTTATGAAGCAGGCGATAAAAGAAGCAAAGAAAGCATATGAAAAAGAAGAAGTGCCTGTTGGAGCTGTTATTGTAAAAGATGGAAAAATTATCGCGAGAGGACATAATTTGAAAGAATCTAAATTGAATACAATTAAACATGCTGAAATAATTGCAATTGAAAAAGCTAGTAAAAAATTAAGTAGTTGGAGACTTGAAAATTGTGATTTATATGTAACATTAGAACCTTGTGCAATGTGTGCGGGAGCTATTATAAATTCAAGAATACGAAAAGTTTATATAGGTACAGATGATGAGAAAACAGGAGCTTGTGGTTCTGTTTTAAATTTATTTGAATATAAATTTAATCATAAAGTTGAAGTTGAAAAAGGAATATTAAAGCAAGAATGCAAAGAAATTTTACAAAGATTTTTTAAAGAACTTAGATTAAAAAGAAAGGGAAAATAAATGAGCGATAAACCTATACAAAGTAAAAAAAACAGAATTTTACATATTTTAACAATATCAATATTTGTAATTTTAGTATGTGCATTAGCATTTTTTGTTATTTTTAAATATCAAGTAGAGGGAGAAAAAAATGCAGTATTTGATATTTCAAAAATATTAGTTGTAAGTACAGTAGAGGGTGTTTCTAAAGATGCACCAACTGCAAAATGGGATTTAAATGTAAATCAAAATAATGATGTTTATATAACAATTGAAAAAAATGGAAAAAAGCAAGATGCAATAAAAAATGTAACAATTAACAATGTTCAAATTGAAAATGCCCCTGCAAAAGGAACACTTAATTTATATAAACCAGCTGAAACTGGACTTTTTAAAAATGATGATAAATACAAAATAGAAAATGAATTAATATATACTGGTAGCAAAGAGGGAAGTATAAATAATCTAGAAATTTCAAATCAAGGTGGTACTGTAATAATTAGATTTTGTAATGCTAACATTAGTACATATATTTCTAATGAAGATGAACAAATTTCTCATGATGGAACATTACTTACAAAAACGGGTGTTAATTTAGAAGAAATAAAAGCAAAAGTATCTTTTGATATAATAATAGAAACAGAATCTGGAATAAAGTATAAAACCACAGCAAGCTTAGATTTGCCAACAGAAAATATACTAGAAGAAGCAACAAGCACTACAGAAATAAACACAGAAGATTTAGTTTTAAAAAGATTTTAGGTGATTTTGGAAACGGAGTCAAAAATCACTACTTAAAAACTATATTTTATAATTTGAATGAAAAATACTTGCATAATAATATAAAAACGTATATAATAAAGAACGTAATAAAAATGTTGTTTAGCCTTTGTATGGAAGGTATTTTCGATAAAAAGCTACGAACCTTGTCAGATCCGGAAGGAAGCAGCAATAAGTAGTGTATTTATGTGATTATACTTTCCATAGAGAGGCTAAACTAATATATAAGGATGTGATTTTTTGAATTACACAGCACTTTATAGAAAATTTAGACCTAAAACTTTTGGCGAAATGGTTGGACAAGAACACATTACAAGAACTTTAAAAAATCAAATTAAAGCAAACCGTATAGGACATGCATATTTATTTAATGGTGGTAGAGGAACTGGTAAAACATCTGCTGCTAAAATTATGGCAAGGGCAATAAATTGCTTAAATCCTAAAGATGGAGAGCCTTGTAATGAATGTGAAATTTGTAAAGGTGCACTTTCTGGCTCATTAACAGATATAGTTGAAATGGATGCAGCTTCAAACAATAGTGTTGAAGATATAAGGTCAATTAGAGAAGAAGTTAATTTTTTACCAACAGTTGCAAAATACAGAGTATATATAATAGATGAGGTTCATATGCTTTCAATAGGTGCTTTTAATGCATTATTAAAAACATTGGAAGAACCACCAGAACACGTAAAATTTATTTTGGCAACAACTGAACCACAAAAATTACCAGCAACAATTCTTTCAAGATGTCAAAGGTTTGACTTTAAAAAAATATCTAATGAAGATATAATAAAAAGGCTTGAAATAGTATGCAAGGAAAGTGGAATAGAAGCTGAAAAAGATGCATTAAATACAATTGCAGTTTTATCTGAAGGCGCAATGAGAGATGCTTTAAGTATATTAGAAAGATGTATTCAAGATGGAGATACAAAAATAAATAATAATAAAATAAAAGAACTTGTAGGTATTCCACAAACATATTTAATAAATAAAGTAATAAAAGGTATTATAGAAAAAAATATAGACGAAACATTAAATACTATAGAAGAAATTTTAAAAGATGGAAAAGACTTACAAAATACGTTATGGGAAATAATTAAATATGTTAAAGATATTTTATTATTTAAAACAAGCGGAAATAAAGGAATTTATAGTGAAGAAGAAATTGCACAAATAGAAGAAATTTCAAAAAATGTATCTAAAGAAAAACTAGTTAATTTAATTTATAATTTATCTGAATTAGAAAACGACATGAAAAAATCATCACAAAAAATTATTATTTTTCAGGCAGGAATTATAAAATTATGTACAGATGTTAGTGTAGATGGAATTGAAGAATTAAAAAATAAAATAAATAATTTAGAAAAAATGTTAAAAGAAGGAAATTTTACACAAAATAACAATTCAGCTGTTATAGCTCAAAAGGCAGAAAATAAAACTAAGGAAAAACCTGCAATAAGATTAAAGCCAATAAAAGGATGGAATGATATTATAGAAAACTTTAAAACACAGGGAAAAATAATGCTATATACTAATTTAATGAATACATCCTTAGGAGAAGTAAATGATTTAACAGTAGCAATCGAATTTAAAAATGGATTAACACAGTTTGCAAAAACTGTTTTGGAAAAGCCAGAAAATATGCAGGAAATAGAAAAACAAGTTTCTATTTTAAAGGGTAAAGAAATGAGAGTAAAATTAATTGATAAAAATACAGATCTATCTAAATTACATATTGATAATGGAATAGAAAATTTTGCTCAAAAAAATGATGTTAATTTAGACATAATTGAAGAATAAAATCTCGTCATATTACATTATAAAACAAGACAAAATAATAAATTAATCTAAAATTTCATCGAGGCTCCCCATTCACGTCCTTCTAACAAAATTCAAAAGAATTTTGAAGAATGCCGGAAAGGTCCCCACTTGCCTCGCGAAATTTGATCTTAATTATTATTTTGTCATTGAATAATAATTGTCAGACGTTGACTTTCTTGTATAAAATAATCAATAAAAATAAAAAGGAGGAATTATAAAATGGCAAGAAGAGGAGGATTTCCAGGAGGAAATTTTGGAGGAATGAATATTAATAATTTAATGAAAGAGGCTAAGAAAATGCAAGCAGACTTAGAAAAATCTCAAGCAGAAATAACAGCAAAAGATTTTGATGCAACAGCTGGTGGAGGTGCAGTTTCTGTAAAAGTTTCTGGAGCTAAAGTAATTAAAGAAATAAAAATAAAAAAAGAAGTTGTTGACCCAGAGGATGTAGAAATGCTAGAAGATTTAATTTTAACATGTGTTAACGAAGCTTTAAGAAAAGTTGATAGTGCTACAAACCAAGCAATGGGACAATTTAATATACCAGGATTAATGTAATTTAGGAGAAAAAATAAATGTCAATTTATTCACCATCAATAGAAAAATTAATAGAAGCATTTGAAAAATTACCTAGCATAGGACATAAAACCGCTGCTAGACTCGCTTTTCATATGCTTAATAGTTCAGAAGAAGAAATAAATAACTTTGTAAATGCAATAACAAATGCTAAGAAAAATTTAAAGTATTGTTCAAAATGTTTTAACATTTCAGATACAGATCCATGTATAATTTGCTCAAATCCAAAAAGAGATGAAAGTATTATATGTGTTGTAGAAGATGTAAGAGATATTATAGCAATGGAAAGAACACATGAATTTAATGGAGTTTACCATGTATTACATGGTTCTATATCTCCAATGAATGGAGTAGGACCAGATGATATAAAGGTAAAAGAATTATTGTCAAGACTTACAGATGGAAAAGTAAAAGAAATAATTCTTGCAACAAACCCTAGAGTAGAGGGAGAGGCAACAGCTATGTATTTATCTAAACTAATAAAACCTTTAGGAATAAAAGTAACAAGAATTGCCAGAGGAATACCTGTTGGAGGAGACTTAGAATATACAGATGAAATAACACTTATGCAAGCATTAGAAGGAAGAAGAGAATTATAAATTACAAACAAGAAGAATCATCATCATTTTCTAAAGCAATAATTGCAAGGTTATCTCCTAATGCTGTAAAAAAAGCCGCAAGAGTGCCAACTTCTTGAGGTGTTTTACCTTGACTTATAGCAATAGAAAGAGAACTAGCAAGTGCTATTAATTCACAATTAGAAAAATTCATATACAACACCAGTATATAGTATTAAGATTTATAAAAATGTGTGTATTAACTGAGGTGTGAAATGAGAAATATTAAATTAACAATAATGTATGACGGAAAAGATTTTAATGGTTGGCAAAAGCAACCTAATAAGCTAAATATTCAAGGAACAATAGAGAAGGTTATTTCTGAAATGACAGGAGAAGAAATTGAACTTAATGCTTCTGGTAGAACGGATGCAGGAGTACATAGTTTTGGACAAGTTGCAAATTTCAAAACAAATAGTAAAATTCCAATAGATAAATTTCCAATTGCTATTAATTCAAAAATAAAAAAATCCATTGTAATTACAAAAGCGGAGGAAGTAGAAGAAAGATTTCATAGTAGATATAATTGTAAGAAAAAAACGTATAGATATATAATAGATAATTCGGAATTTCCAACACCCATGTATAGATATTTAGAATATCATATACCAAATAAATTAAATATAGAAGTAATGAAAAAAGCTGCGAAATACTTTGAAGGAGAACACGATTTTAAAGCTTTTAAATCTAGTGGTACAAGCAGTAAAAGTAGTGTAAGAACAATTTACAAAGCAGAAATTAAAAAAACAGAAAATAATAGAATTTATATAGAATTAACAGGAAATGGCTTTTTATATAATATGGTTAGAATAATATCTGGAACATTAGTTGAAGTGGGTCTTGGAAAAATAAAACCAGAAGAAATTAAAAATATAATAGAAAGTAAAGATAGACAAAAGGCAGGTAAAACATTACCAGCTCATGGTTTATATTTAATGAATGTAAATTATAAAGATTAATAATTCACAATAAAAATAGATTATTCATAAAATATAGTAAAAACTCTGAAAGGGGGATATATTTATGAATAATTTATTAATATTTTTAGCAATTCCATTTTTAGTTCTTGTAGTTGCTATTGCATTTCAAAAATTACTTAAAAATCCATTACTTATATCATTAATAGTATTTGCGGTATTTTTAGTTGTAGCATTTGCTATAGGAAATTTAAATTATATAGTTGCAGGAATTATATATGCAATAATTGCTTATTTAGCAGCAGTTATATCATGTATTATTTGTAAGATTTGTAGAAGATTTAATTGCAGTTGTTTTTATGGAGGCAGAAATAATACAGAAACAGAAGTACTTTCTACAACATCTCCAATTGCAATAAGCAACTGTAATTGCGGAAACAATGGTGCATCTGCCAGTGCAAATGCTAATAATGGACTTGTAACATTAAATGGAAATCAAGCCGTTGTAAGTAGTTGTAATTGTCAAGCAAATAATTCATCAGCAAATGCATTAGCAGGAAATACTTTTGTAAATAGTAGTTGTAATTGTGGATGTAACAACAATAGACTTGCAACACAAAATGACATAAATAATGTTTTAGATGCTATAAGTGATTTAAGTGATAGTATAAGTAATAACTGTAATTGCAATAATAATGGATGTAATTTTAGAAATAGATGTTATAGATAAAAGGAGAAAAGATGAGATTAGATAAATTTTTAAAAGTATCAAGAGTAATAAAAAGAAGAACTGTTGCAAACGAAATAGCAGACAAAGGAAGAGTTGCAGTTAACGGTAAAACTGTAAAACCAAGTTATGAGGTTAAAGTAGGGGATATAGTAGAAATACAATTTGGAGAAAAAATTTCAAAATTTGAAATAATAAATATACCGAAAGTACAAACAAAAGATATGCCAGAAATGATAAAATTATTGTAAAAAATAAAGGCCAAAAGCCTTTATTTTTCACTTTCTACAACAGTTTTTGCAAGGTTGTAAATTAATTTTAATTGTTCTGGATTGCATTTTTCTAACAATTCTTGAAAATCTTTGTTTAAGTAATTTTTAGAATCCTCAGAAGTTCCAGAAAGTAAATATCCCTCAGATACATCTAAAATAGAACATAATTGTTGTAATCTTTTTAAATTAATATGAGAACTACCACGTTCTATTCTACTTAAAAATGCAACAGAAACATCTAATTTTTCTGCTATATTTTCTTGAGTAAGCTGTTTTTCTAATCTAGCTTTTTTAATTCTTTCTCCCATTATATTGTAATCAATGGCCATATTATCACCTCTTAAAGTCTAGAAAATCAATGATTTTACTAATTTTCTAAAATATAGCATTTGAGAGTATAAATTAACAGAAACTACATTATTTATATTTACCAATGAATTAGAAAAAATACATAAATTAGGTATATTTTTCTTGTAAATTATTGATGAATTTTGTTGCTAAAAAAAAGTGCTTATGGTAATATAAAAAGTGGAAGGATTATTTACAAAGGAGGAATAAAAATTATGGATTTCAAAGCATGGGATGGCTTTAATAAATCTGGAGAATGGACAAAAGAAATTGATGTTAGAGGATTTATAAGATATAACTATACTCCATATGATGGAGATAGTAGCTTTTTAAAGGGAGCAACAGAGAAAACTAAGAAACTTTGGAATGAAGTTTTAGAATTATATAAAAAAGAAAGAGAAGCGGGTGGAGTATTAGATGCAGATACAAAAACACCATCAGCAATAAATGCATATGATGCAGGATATATTAATAAAGAATTAGAAGATATAGTTGGTCTTCAAACAGATAAGCCATTAAAAAGAGCTATTATGCCAAATGGTGGAATACGAATTGTAGAAAAATCGTGTGAAGCTTATGGACTTAAAGTAGATGAACAAACAGAATATATTTATCATAATTTAAGAAAAACTCATAATGATGGTGTATTTAGTGTATACACACCAGATATCAGAGCAGCAAGGAGTTCACATTTAATAACTGGACTTCCAGATGGATATGGTAGAGGAAGAATTATAGGAGACTACAGAAGAGTTGCTTTATATGGTGTAGATGTTTTAATTGAAGAAAAACAAGAAGAATTAAATATATTAAATGTAGATGATTTTACAGAAGAAGTAATAAGAGAAAGAGAAGAAATTTCAGAACAAATAAAAGCTTTAAATGACTTAAAGAAAATGGCTGAAAAATATGGATTTGATATATCTGTTCCAGCAACAAATGCAAAAGAAGCAGTTCAATGGTTATATTTTGGATATTTAGGAGCAATAAAAGACCAAAATGGTGCTGCTATGAGTTTAGGCAGAACATCAACATTTTTAGATATTTACTTTGAAAGAGATTTGAAAAATGGGAATTTAACAGAAGAAGAAGCACAAGAAATAATGGACCATTTTGTTATGAAATTAAGACTTGTAAGATTTTTAAGAGCACCAGAATATAATGAATTATTCAGCGGAGATCCAGTTTGGGTAACAGAAAGTATTGGTGGAATGTGTGTAGATGGAAGAACAATGGTTACAAAAAATTCATTTAGAGTTTTGCATACATTAGATAATTTAGGACCAGCACCAGAGCCAAATCTAACAGTTTTATGGTCTAAAAATTTACCAGAAGAATTTAAAAAATTCTGCGCAGATATTTCAATAAGAACATCTTCAATACAATATGAAAATGACGATTTAATGAGATTAACATTAGGGGATGACTATGGAATAGCTTGTTGTGTTTCTGCAATGGAAATAGGAAAACAAATGCAATTCTTTGGTGCAAGAGCAAACCTAGCAAAAGCACTTTTATATACGATAAATGGTGGTAGAGATGAAAATTCTGGAAAACAAATAACACCAAAATTTGAGCCAATTACTTCAGAATATTTAGATTATAACGAAGTAGCTGAAAAATTTAGCGCAATGATGGATTATGTTGCAAAAATATATATTAAAGCATTAAACGCTATTCATTATATGCACGATAAATATTCATACGAAGCCTTGGAAATGGCTTTACACGATAAAGATATAAAAAGAACAATGGCATGTGGAATTGCAGGTCTTTCAGTTGTTGTAGATTCATTATCTGCTATAAAATATGCAAAAGTTAAAGTTATAAGAGATGAAACAGGTTTAGCAGTAGATTATAAAATAGAAGGTGACTTTCCTAAATATGGAAATGATGATGATAGAGTAGACGAAATTGCTGTAGGTATTGTAAAAACATTTATGAAAAAGTTAGAGAGATACCAAACATACAGAAATTCAAAACATACATTATCTATATTAACAATAACATCAAATGTTGTTTATGGAAAAGCAACAGGAAATACACCAGATGGAAGAAGAGCTGGAGAACCATTTGGACCAGGTGCAAATCCATTACATGGAAGAGATACAAATGGAGCAGTTGCAGTTATGAATACAATTGCAAAACTTCCTTATGAATATTCAGAAGATGGAATTTCTTATACATTTTCAATAACACCAGGAACTTTAGGAAAAGAACAAGAAACAAAAGTTAATAATCTAGTTGGTTTATTAGATGGATATTTCATGCAAACAGGTCATCATATAAATGTAAACGTATTTGATAGAGCATTACTAGAAGATGCAATGGAACATCCAGAAAAATACCCACAACTAACAATAAGAGTTTCTGGATATGCTGTAAACTTTATAAAATTAACAAGAGAACAACAATTAGATGTAATACACAGAACAATTCATGAAAGAATGTAATTTAAAATAGCTCCATTTTGCTTAAAAATTGCGAAATGGAGCAAATTTAATAAATATAGGTGGAAAAAATTATGCAAGGAAAAAATATGGGATATATACATTCCTTTGAGAGCTTAGGTGCTTTAGATGGGCCAGGAATTAGATTTGTAATATTTATGCAAGGTTGTCATATGAAGTGTAAATATTGTCAAAATAGAGATACATGGCCTACAAATTGTGGAAAACAATATTCTACAGATGAAGTTATACACAAAATTCTAAAATATAAAAATTATTTTATTGCATCTAATGGAGGAGTCACTTTTAGTGGAGGAGAACCTCTATTACAACCAAAATTTTTAATAGATGTATGTACAAGGTTGAAACAAGAAAACATTAATGTTACAATAGACACATCCGGAAATTTAGAATTAACCGAAGATATAAAAAAAATAATAGATTTAGCGGATTTATTCTTATTAGATATAAAATGTATAAATGAAGAAATTTGTAAAGATTTAATAGGATTTTCTAACAAAAAGGAATTAGCATTTGCTAAATATTTAAGTGAAAATAATAAAAAAATGTGGATAAGACAAGTGCTAGTACCAGGCTATACAGATAAAAAAGAAGATTTAGAAAAATTAAAAGAATTTATAAAATCTTTAAAAACGGTAGAAAAAGTTGAAATATTGCCATACCACGATATGGGCAAACATAAATGGGAAGAATTAGGTTTAAAATACGAATTAGAAAATGTTAGAATACCAACTGAAGAAGATGTAGAAAATGCTAAAAAAATACTTGGAATATAAATGGAGGAATAAATGGAAGAAACTAAAGAAGCAAATAAAAAAGTTGAAGATTTATTAAAAGTAACACATGAAGAGCTAATAGAAACATATAAAAGTTTTGATGTAAATAAAACTAATTTGCAAAATGCATATCAAACCTACAGTGCAATGATTAAAGAACATGAAAATAAAGAAAAAGAAGCAAAAGAAGAAATAGAAAATATAGAAGAAACAGAAGAGAAAGAGGTAAAAAGAAAACATGGAAAACACAGTTAAAGATATATATTCAGAAGTATATGCAATATTAAATATGTTAGGAAAAGAATACATAAATAAACTACCAAAAGATATTTATAATATAATAAAAGAAGAAAAATCTACAGAATATAATCCTGTATATGAAACCACAGTAGCATTAGATAAGCAAGACGTAAAAAAAGAAACAATTAGTATAATAGCATTTTTACATTTAAACTATTGGTGTAATGAAGATGAAAAAATAAAATTAAGAGAATTGTTTGATGAAAATGAAGATAAATATCAAGAAGAGCAGGAAGTAGAGCAAGAAGATGAAGAAATACAAGATGATAATAATGAAATAGAAATTGGAAAAGAATTTTTATCAATGATTGTATATAAAGAAGAAAATTTTGCACAGAGAATTTTTAATAAAATAAGAAGATTATTTTCAAGAAAAAAAGAAATGTATGAATAAAATTATTTATAAAATAAAAAATACATAATTATAATGAAATTTATTCAATTCCTCGGCGGCATTACGTATTATAAGAAATTATAAAATTGTATCAAACGAGCCTCTCGCTGCTCTTGCTGCGCAAGCCATCGCTTCCTCATTTGATACAATTAAACAATTTCTAATAACACTCCAATTGCATTCATCATTTCATAAATTTATTATAATTATGTTTTATAAAAATATACCTAATATAAATCCACTTAGAACTCCAATTACATAAAGTAAAGTTGTAATTAATATATTTTCTTTAATATTATTATTAACTCTAAATAATACAAGCAATCCTAAACCTGCATTTACAAGTAATCCAGAAATCATTGTTGAAAGAGGAATTACTCCAGATAAGTTAAGTTGTGTTAAAATTACAGATGAAGCACAGTTTGGGATTAGTCCTACAAAACTTGCAAGAATTGGTCCTAAAATTTTATTGCTATTAAAAATACTACTAATAGTATCTTCTCCTATAAAATGTATTAATAAATTTAGTATAAAAGATACAATTATTATAAATACAAATATATTTAAAGAATGTTTTATAGCAGATTTTACAACACCGTGTTCACAATCGCAATGGTCATGTTCACAAAGATGTTCAATTTCTTTTTCAATATTTTTTTCTTTATTATTAAATTTTGAAAATAAATCTATAATAAATCCACAAACCATACCAATTAATAATTTAATTAAAATTACTTTTACAATAAGACTTATAGGTGCAGCTTCAGAAATTAAAATTGGAAGCATTTCATCAGAAGTTGATAAAAAAATAGCAATTAATGTACCTAAACTTATAACTCTTCCAGCATAAAAATTAGCAGCAGCGGCGGAAAAACCACATTGAGGAACTATTCCTAACAAACTACCAATAGCTGGTCCAAATTTGCCAGATTTTTTTATAACATTTTGAGCCTTACCACCAGTTTTGTGTTCTAAATATTCTAAAATTAAATAAGTAACAAACAAAAAAGGAAGTAATTTTATACTATCTATAAGTGTATCTAAAATTATATCCAACATAAATATTCTATCTCCTAAAATAAACTAAAACTTATTTTAGCACAGAATTATGTAATTTACAAGAAAAAATTATTAAATAAAGCATAGCAAGTTGTGAATTAATAATAAAAAATATTGACTTTTGTTTTTATGATGAGTATAATAATTATAGAAAGATAAGCGACCACAAGAGTGTGGCGTGTCGCAGAATATGATTTTAAAACTAAAAATACATCTCTAACGACCAGACAGAGATGTGTTTTTTTTGTTGTCTAATTTTCTCATTGTAACAACTAAAGCTACAAATAAGGCAATAGCGACAACAGTTACCATTGCAAGTTCAATAAATAGTATGTATATTAATAGTAAATAAACTTGTGTTAATAACATATGCATCGCCTCCTTTCGTTAAGGAGCGACACTCCACACTCTGTTTTGCTTATCTCGAAAACATTATACTAATTTTGATTTTATAAATCAAGCGAACAGAACAAATTTTCTTTAATTTCATCAATTTTACTTTTAACAGCATCATAACCATATTTATAGCAAGAATCCAACTTACTTACATCTAATAAACCACATTTATCAGTATAAATATCTAAAATATAATCACTTTTTGAAAGAGAATTTTCTGAAATTTGTTTTCCCATAATATCAATGGTTTTCATTACATAGTCCATAATATTGCTATTTTCATCTATTTCATCACTATGAAAACTAATAGCAATTACTTTGTCTGCGCCTTGCTTTTTTACTTCCTCTACTGGAATATTATCTAAAATACCACCATCCATAAATAAATGCTCTTTAAATTTACAAGGAGAAAAGGCAGCAGGAAAAGAACTACTTGCAGTTACACTTTTTCCAATTGTAATGTCGGTAATATATCTAGATTTATCTTTTGCACCTTTGGGTATTTTATTTGTGAATATATATTCTGTGGAATTTAAAATATCCACAGCTGGAATTACTAAGGGCATTTTTATATCAGAAATTTTCTGAATTCCTTTTTTATAAGCAAATCGGTTAAAAGCCTTTTCTATATTTTCACCACTATGCAAACCTTTTAGAGAAGTTGTTTTATTAATAAAATAATTACCAACTCCAGAAATTATAGGAGCACTATTAACATTAATAATTTCCTTAGCATATCTTTTAAATAATTCGTATATGTAATAAGGAGAGTAACCAATAGCATATAAACTAGCAATAATACTACCACTACTGCAACCGCCAATAATATCTATATTAATATTTTCTTCTTCTAAGGCTTTTAAAGCACCTGCATGAGCAATTCCTCTAATTCCACCACCAGAAAGAGCTAATCCAATTTTCATAAATAACACCTCTTATAATTATATTATTAACAAACATAAAATGTTTATACAAATTGCAAGCTTTTGCTTGATTTTTATGGTAAACTATGGTAGAATATGCAAAGTTGAAAAGTGAGAGCTTTTCTCCTTACTCATTTGAATAAATGGGTTATATATCCAAAAGGAGGTGAAAATAATGAATAAATACGAAAGTGTTATCATTATTAATCCATCTGTTGAAGAAGAAGGAATGAAAAACCTTATTAAAACTTTTACAGATTTGATTAATAAAAATGGTAAAGTTGAAAAAGTAGATGAATTAGGTAAAAAGAAATTAGCTTATGAAGTTAAGAAAAACAAAGAAGCTTATTATGTAGTATTTACTTTTGAAGCTGCACCAGAATCTATAGCAGAATTAGAAAGAAACTATAGAATTACAGATGAAGTAATTAAATTTATAGTTGTAAGAAAAGACGAAAAATAAGAAGTAGGGAGCCTTCTAGAAAGGTTAGGTAATTGTAAATGAACAAAGTAATTTTAATGGGAAGATTAACAAGAGATCCAGAAGTTAGATATACACAAACTAACAATACTATGGTTGCAACATTTTCTTTAGCAGTAAACAGAAGATTTGTACGTCAAGGTGAAGAAAGACAAGCAGATTTTATAAATATAGTTGCATGGGGAAAAACTGCAGAATTCTGTAGTAAATATTTTAGAAAAGGTCAACAAGTTGGAGTAATCGGAAGAATCCAAACAAGAACTTGGGATGATGACCAAGGACAAAAACACTATGTAACAGAAGTTGTTGCAGAAGAAACATATTTTGCAGATAGTAAAAGAGAAGGAGATGCAAGTGGTTTTGAAAACACATTTGGAGAAATGCCAGGTGGAAATTCAGACTTTGAAACTACTTCAGGAGACGATTTACCATTTTAAGTAAAGAAAGGGGGAAAATAAAATGGCAGACAAAAAACATAACAATAATAGAAGAAACAACGATGATGATTACAACCCAAGATTTAGAAAAATGAGAAAAAAAGTATGTCCTTTATGTGCTAATAAAGATTTAGTATTAGATTATAAAAATGCTGAACAATTAAGAAAATTTATAAACGATAAAGGTAAAATATTACCAAGAAGAGCAACAGGAGCATGTGCTAAACATCAAAGAGACATTACTTTAGAAGTAAAAAGAGCAAGACATATTGCTGTATTACCATATACAACATTATAATAAAAAAAGTCCTATCATAATGATGGGACTTTTTTTATTGCTACTTATAAATTTAAGATTAATTATTGAAATAGAAAAGCCTTTGATATATAATTTTCTATGAGGTGCGAAAGATGAACAAAATAAATAAAACTTTAATGCAATATTTTGAGTGGTATTTACCATCAGATAGAAATTTTTGGAATATTGTTGCAAATAATGCAAGATACTTATCAGATATAGGTGTAACAGGAGTATGGTTACCTCCTGCATATAAAGGAACAAGTGGAAGAAATGACACTGGATATGGTGTTTACGATTTATATGATTTAGGAGAATTTAATCAAAAGGGGAGTATTCCAACAAAATACGGAACAAAGGAAGAATATTTAAATGCTATAAAAGTTTTAAAAGGAAATAATGTAGAAGTACTTGCGGATATTGTTCTAAATCATAAAATGGGTGCAGATGAATTGGAAGATGTTATTGCAATAGAAGAAGCTGGCAATAATAGAACTGAAGATATTTCTGAACCAATAACAATAAAGGCATGGACAAAATTTAATTTTGATGAAAGAGCTAACAAGTATTCAAGTTTCAAATGGAATTGGACTCATTTTCATGGAACAGATTGGGATGAAGCACAAAAAAGAAATGGTATTTTCAGATTTTATGGAAAACACTGGGATTATGATGTAGATAAAGAAAATGGAAATTTTGATTATTTAATGGGAGCAGATGTAGACTTAAACAATAACGAAGTTGTTGAGGAATTAACTAAATGGGGGAAATGGTATTTAGAAACAACTAATGTAGATGGATTTAGATTAGATGCAGTAAAACATATAAAAGCTGGTTTTTATAAAGAGTGGTTAAAGAATTTAAGAAATTCAACACAAAAAGAATTGTTCACAATAGGAGAGTACTGGTCAAGAAATTTAGAAGCATTAAAAAATTATATAGAAGAAACAGATTCAGAAATTGCTTTGTTTGATGTACCACTACATTATAATATGTTTGAAGCCGCAAATAGTGGCGGAAACTATGATATGAGAAATATATTAAATGGTACACTTGTAAAAGAAAAACCAGAACTTGCAATAACTTTTGTAGATAACCATGATACACAACCAGGACAATCCCTATGTTCATGGATAACAGATTGGTTTAAACCTCTAGCATATGCAATAATTTTACTTAGAAAACAAGGAATTCCATGTGTATTTTATGGAGATTATTATGGAATTGAACATGATGGAGTATCAAGCAAAAAAGATATTTTGGAAAAAATGATGTTAGCAAGAAAGTACTTTGCATATGGTACTCAAAATGACTATTTTGATGATGAAAATATTATAGGTTGGACACTAGAAGGAAATTATGACTATCCAGATTCAGGAATGGCAGTAATAATGTCAGATAATGCTGGTGGAAATAAAATGATGAATGTAGGAGAAAGACTTGCAAATACAGTATTATATGATTGTACAGGAAATGTAAAAGAAGATGTATATGTAGATTGTGACGGAAATGGTATATTTTACTGTAATGGTGGAAGTGTTTCTGTATGGATTAAAAAAGATAATATTTATGAGAAAAAATAATTTTGGAATAAATAGCAAGTTAATTGAATAAAATATATAAAGAATAAAAATACTTCAGGAGCTACATAGGAGCTAATTTACTAAAAATTCTGCTAAAAGGTTGACAATAGCACACAAAATATGTATAATAAAAAAGTCAACACATCGCGGGGTGGAGCAGTTGGCAGCTCGTTGGGCTCATAACCCAAAGGTCGCAGGTTCGAGTCCTGCCCCCGCAACCAAGAAATAGCAAAGGTTTCAGAGATTTATCTGAGACCTTGTTTTTTGCTTTAGGCGAAATTTAGGCGAACGATGAACGAAAAATTAAAACAAGTTTTGTAAAATTTCACTTGCTTTTTTATCTTCTTCTGGTATTTGATCTAAATAATAATTTGTTGCTGTAGATGGAAGATGCCCTAATCTTTTAGCAACATTTACTATATCTAATCCTTTATTAACTAATATGCTTTCATTTAAAGCTCTTAAATCTTTTAGGTTTATTATTCTTAGATTGTTATCGATTAAAAACGTTTTAAATTTTTTTGAATAAGTATCTGGATGCATTGTAAACATTGGAGTGTTCTTTTTAGGTTTTCCTAAAAAAACATAATAACTATTAACTTGATTAATATAATTTTGAGAAACATAAAATTGTCTGTTTTTACCTGTTTTTATATCTTTGATTTTAGTACCACCTTTAACGCTTATTTTTGCTTTGTTAAGGTCAACACTACATCTTTTTGTATTTATATCTTCAAATTCTAATGCTAATACTTCTCCACGTCTTGCACCAGTATTTAAAGAAGTATATATAGCCATCTGTAATTCTTTATCTTCTAATTTTTCTAAAGCTTGTACAAAGGTATTTAGTTCATCATAGCTGTATAAGATAACTTTCTTTTTAGCTTTTTCCTGATTTTTTGGAACACTTACTTTATCTGCGACATTTTTATCAAGTAAATCCCAATCAATAGCTTTGTTTAATATTGATGAAATTAGTTTTATATGATTTTGTGCTGTTTTTGAAGCTAAATTGTATTCTTTAACTAATTTATTAGATAATTCTTGGATATGAGGTTTTTTAAGCTTATTTATTTTTATATTCCCAATGTCGTCTAAAATATGTTTATTTAGCATATTTTTGTAACTATTATATGTAGTATCGGATAAATTGTCTTTTCCATATTTATCTAAGAATAATTGCGCTAATTCAGTAAAAGTCATATTAGATTGTTTAGAGTATTGACCCTTTTCAACTTCTGCAACAAATAGAGCTAGTAGTTTGTCGGCTTCTGTTAAAGTTTTTGCTTTTACATTTTTGCTATATTTTTCTCCATCACATTGATATTCTAATCTGTATACACCTGGACGAACTTCTCTTTTATAACCTGCCATAAAATACACCTCCTAGTTATTAAATTCCATTTTACCTACATATTTTCCTATAACCTTAATAGGTGTTTCTTTTGTATATATTTGTTGTTTAAACTCATTCTCGGTTGAATCTGGTGTTAAAACAATAATGTCACCTTCTTTAGAAAAGTGTTTTAATGTTGCATTATCTCCATTAACTAAAACGACTGCTATTTCTCCGTTTTCTACAAAGTCTTGTTTATGAATAAGAGCAAAAGCTCCATTTTTAATAACTTTGTTCATTGACTCGCCTTTAACACGTAAAAAATAATGTTCTTCTGGATTAACAATTCCCATTAATTCTGGGTCAATAGGTAATCTTCCCTCTATACATTCTTCTGCCCAGTTAGGCTGTCCTGCCGAAATTTGTCCGATATACTGGACACATATAAAATTGAGATGAAGAATTTTCATTTATATATTTATCATTACTTAATCCAGCCAGCCAAGCGGGATTTACTTTAAAAAAGTTAGCTAGTTTAATAATAGTACTTCTTTTTACGTTTTTTATTTCTCCAGTAGCATACCTAGAAATAGTAGCAGCTCTTTTCCCAACAGCTTCTTCCATATCACTTAATATATAGTTACTATGCTTTATTAATTCAGTTAGTCTTTGTGCAAAAAGTTCTTCCATAACATATCCTCCCTATGGCTCATTTTACAATATTTTTTCGCGATACGCAATATTTTTTGCAAAAAAAATAAAAAAATTTCGTAAAAAGTATTGACAAGAAAATTGATGTATAGTATATTACGTATAACGTAATTACGAGATGCGTAATATGGAGGTGATAAAGAGAAATGAATAGTAGAAGAAAAGTAATAGTAAAACTAGAAGGATATATGAAATTAAAAAAAATGACAAAGCAAGTACTAGCAAATAAATGGGGAAAAAACGAATATTATGTCTATAGAAGATTTTCTGAAGAAGTAGAGTTTAGTTTGACAGATATTATTGAATTAATTTCAATATTAAAACTTACAAGAGATGAAGCAATTGATATTTTTTTTAATTAAAAATTACGTAATACGTAATATCAAAAAAATAAAACAAACCTTGACAAAATAAAAACTCACGTTTTTATTCAAATAAAAATTTATATGTATGATTATGCAAAAGGAGGTGGGAAAATGTCAGTTTGGTTAACAACAAAACAAGTAATGGAATACTTCAACGTTAAAGATAGCAGGACAATAGCGAAGTTTAGAAAACAAGGACTAAAATTTATAGAAATAGGTTCAAAAGATTACAGATATAAAAAAGAAGATGTAGAAGAATTTGCAGAACACAAAATAGAACTAGCACAAGAAAAAATAAGAAGTATATATCCAATAAAAAGAAAAACAAAATGCAAAAAAATGAACGTTGATTATGAAAAGATAAGAATCAATCGAGAATTAAATAGAGTTGTATAGAAAGGAGGAACAAAAGATGAGTAAAAGAGAAAAAGCAATATACAAAAGAGCATACAGAAATGCTATTAGAGACATTGTGGGTTACATAGGAATTGTAACATACTTTACAGCAATATTCGTAGGATTTTTAATCAGATAGGAGGAAACATGGAAGAAGAAAATAACAAACCTAACGGATTCCAATGGTTCACATTAGGTTTTAGTATATGCACATTAATTTTCAATACAATTATTTTAATTGTAGAAATAAAGAAATTGTAGCTTCAATAAAAGCACAAATAGAAACAATCAAAGATAAAATCGCAACTATATTTTTAGAAATCCAATTAGAACGACTTACAGAAATATAAGTTATTCCTTTATTAGTTATTGATATAGAAGAGTCACTAATATACCTGACATAGTTTTCTTTATATAAAAAATGAACAATTTCAATTAAATGGTCTTTAGGTATTTCGGGAAATTCTTTAGATAAACTAATAATACTGTAACGATTTGAATTGTTTTTACATAAAAATTTTAATATTTTCTTAGAATTTTTATCCATAAAAATAACCTCCACTGGAGACAATTATAACACAAAAGAGAAAGGAAGTGAAAAATAAATGGACAAGTTAGACAAATGCTACATATATCACATTATAACGTTAACAAAATTAAAATTAAGATTAAAGGAGTGTAAAAGATGTTTTGGAGTAAAGAAAAACAAGATTTATTAAATGAAATCAGAACAAAAAGTTGAAGAATTAACACAAGAAAATTTAGCAGTACATGAAGAAAATAAAGAATTAAGAACAGAGATAGATGCTATAAGAGATTGCTTAAATAAAATAGAAAAAGAATTAAATAAACAACAATATAACAACATAGAAAATTTAAAAAACAAAATAAAAAGCATACTAAAGACCGCTAAATCATTTTAGTATGCCAACAAAAAAATATTTTATAAAATACTTCTTATGTTTATTTTACCATAAGAAGTCAGAAAGGACAAGAAAGAATGAGTAATTTAAGTTTATATAACATAACAAATAAATTTGTAGAATTAATGAATAAAGCAGAAAACGAGGAATTAACAGAAGAAGAGGTACAAGAAATAGGAGCAGAATTAGAGCAAGAATTATTAAATAAAAGTTCAAACATAATAGCATACATAAGAAATGGAGAAAGTCTAATAAATGCAATAAAAGATGAAGAAGCAAGACTTGAAGAAATGAGAAAAGCAGGAGAAAGAAAATTAGAAAATTTTAAAACTTATGTGTTGGATAATATGGAAAGGCTTGGAATATCAACAATACCAACTTCATTAGGAAATTTAAAAGTAGCAAAAAATCCAATAAGTGTTGAAATCACTAATGAAGATGAAGTACCAGCAGAATTTAAAAAAATAGTTACAAAAGAAAGTATAGATAAAACTGCAATAAAAAAACATTTTAAGGAAACTGGAGAAATAGTTTCAGGAACAAGAATTATAGATGATAAAACAAGTTTGAGAATAAAGTAGGTGTAATTATGGATTATTTAGATTTAATAGATATGAAAGGAAATAGTTATGGAGATTAAAGAAATAAGATTATTAAATCCAGAAGAAATAACAACTAGAGTTCAAAGTGTACATCAGTATAAAACAAACGGAGTAAGTAAAGTTGGAGTAATGTTGTTATTATATAAAGATGCAAGAGTGGATATGAATTTATTAGATGAAGTTTATGGTAGAAATAACTGGCAAAGAACACATGAAGTTATAAATGGAAATTTATTTTGTAATATAGATTTGTGGGATGATGTAAAAAAATGTTGGGTTAGAAAACAAGATGTAGGAACAGAGAGTAATACACAAAAAGAAAAAGGACAAGCAAGCGATAGTTTTAAAAGGGCAGCAACAAATGTAGGAATAGGAAGAGAATTATATACGGCACCAACAATTTTTATAGAACTTAATGATTCAGAATATACTGTTGACGATAAGAAAAATATAAAAGTTAAACCTAAAACAAAATTTAAGGTAAAAGCCATTGAATATAACCAAAATCGAGAAATATCTAAAATACAAATAATAGATAAAAATAATATTGTTAGATATGAATACGAGTAGGTGATGAAATGGATTTATATGAGCAAATAACCAAACTAATAAACGAATTAGACATATCTGTTAGACAATTGAGGAAAAGTGGAACAGACAGAGCAGAATCTGAACAAAAATACAAGATATGTTTAAGAGAAGAAGCTTTGAAATTAAGAGCAGAAAAAAATATGCCAGTAACATTAATTAATCAAATAATATATGGTGTTCCAGAAGTTGCAAAATTAAGATTTGACAGAGATGTAAAAGAAGCAGTATATCAAGCTAACCTTGAAGCAATAAACAGTATAAAACTCAAATTAAGAATATTAGAAAACCAATTAAACAGAGAATGGGGACAAACTAAAAGTGTCTAAGTCAATATTACAGAATAAAAAAGAAAGTTATATATCTGGAACAACATATAACTTAGAAGAACATCATATATATTTTGGCACAGGAAAAAGAAAAATATCAGAGAAAAATGGATTTAAAGTATGGCTAACATATTTAGAACATAGAGGAACGAATGGAGTACATGGTAAATACGGACATGAGTTAGACTTGAGATTAAAACAGAAATGTCAAAAAGAATACGAAAAAAATCATACTAGAGATGATTTTATAAAATTAATAGGAAAAAGTTACCTATAGAAAGGGGAAACGAATGAATTATATAAAACAGGTAAATTCATTTTATGAGTTACTACTAACAAATCCGATAAATGCTAATTCTCAATGTTTATATTTTGCATTATTAAATATAAACAATAGATGTAATTGGAAGAAAGATTTCACAGTAGCCAATATAACTCTAATGACATTTACAGGATTAAATATGTCTGCATTACAAAGAGCAAGAAATAATTTAATCCAAAAAGGTTATATAAATTACAAAAAAGGCACAGGAAATAACGCTGGAATGTATACCATTGTTGAGTTTAATAGTTGTGTTGAACAACAAAGTGAACAACAAAATGCACAACAAAGTGAGCAACAGAACGAACAACAAAGCGATAGCAAACCGAATAGCACAACGAACACATTAGATAAACAAAACAAAACTAAAAAAAAGAAAAAACAAAAAGAAAATGAAAATGCCCCAAAGAAATACGGCGAATATCAAAATGTGTTTTTTAATAAAAAGCAATTTGAAAAGTTAATAGAATATTTTCCTAATGATTATGAGGAAAGGATACAAAAGCTAGATGATTATATTCAATCAACAGGAAGAGAATACAAAGATTGTTTAGCGACTTTAAGAAATTGGGCAAGGAAAGAGGGATATGTTAAACCAATAAAACAAGAAAAAAAGACTTACCAAGTCAACACAATGTCAGAGGAAGAGTATTGGGAAAAGGCAAGAAAAGAATATTTAGCAAAAGAAAAAGAGGGACATTAAATGGAAAATGAAGAAATTGAAAAATTTGTATTATTCTCAATCATCTACGAAAAAGCAGAATACGAAATTTGCGAAAATGACTTTACTACAGACAGAAATAAGAAAATAGCTAAAGCAATAGTTGAGTTAAGAAAAGAGCATAAAGAAATTACAATGATAAATGTGCAAAACAAAATTAAAGCAAACAAAAAACAAGTTATAGATTATATAGCAACATTAGGAGATAGCATTTATGGATTTGATAGAGATAAGTGCTATGAAGAATTAATCAATTTAAGCAAAAAAAGAATGTTATTTCAACTGCTAAAGGAAAGTATAGTAGCAGTTCCAGAAGAAGAGGATGTTAGTTTATATTCTCAAGCATTAATAAGTTCAATTAACAAGATAACCGAGAAAGAAGAAAAAGAAACTACTTTCATAAATAAAATTGCAAAGACAACTCAAGAAATTGAACATAACTGGAAAAATAGAAATAATCACGACTTTGATACAGGAATATTTGATTTAGATAATAAGACTGGAGGATTGCATAAACAAGAGTTAACAATAGTTGGAGCTAGACCAGGAATGGGAAAAACAACATTTACATTGCAAATTGCACAGAAAATTGCAAGTAAGAATAAAGAAGTATTTTTCGTAAGTTTGGAAATGTCTGAAACACAATTAATTCAAAAGATGATTTCGAGAGAAAGCAATATAGATAGTTACAGAATGAGAATGGGATACTTAGAAGAAAACGATTTTAAGAAAATAAGTCAAGCTAGTGTTAGTTTATCAAGTTTGAAGCTAAATATAAACACAAAAATAAGAACTATACAAAGATTAGAGCTAGAAGCGAGAAAACTAAAAAATAAAGGCAAATTAGATTTAATAGTTGTAGATTACATACAGCTTTTAAAAAGTAAAGAAAAGTATAATTCTAGAGAGCAAGAGGTAGCAGAAATATCAAGAAGATTGAAGTTAATGAGTTTAGAGTTAGATATACCAATTATAGCTCTATGCCAATTAAATAGAAATGCAAACACAGGAGAACCAACATTGGCAGATTTGAGAGAAAGTGGGAGTTTGGAACAAGATGCAGATAATATAATTTTTATCTACAGAGAAAACGAAAATGATACAGAAACAACTTTAAAACTTGCTAAACAAAGAGCAGGAGATATAGGGAAAATAAAAGTAAGATTCGATAAACAAACAAGCACTTTTAAAAATTTATTATAAGGGGTAATAAAATGATTGAAATAAATGAAGAACAATTATTAAGTTTTAAAGAAGTAGATAGAATTGAGATTCTAAAACAAATAATTTTAGGAAATATCAAATACACAGGGAGGTAACAAATGAGAAGAAAAGATGTACAAAATAAAACAAGAGAGATATTGAGAACAGAACCTTATGCTAGAGAAAACGACGGCTATCTAATAAGACGAGTTATAGAAGAATTAGAACCGAATTTATATAAAAACAGTTTTAAAACGATTATGGACAACCTTCAATTTTCAGGAATAAGCATTGAAAGTATAACAAGAGCGAGAAGAAAGTTTTTTGAAGATAATCCAGAGTTAAAAATAGCCAAAGCAGAAAAAGCAAGACGAGAAAAAGAGCAAGAATATTATTTAGAATATTCAAGACATATACCAAGAATTGACTAAAAGAAAGGAACGACCTATGAAACAAATAAAAAAAGATACTCTGTGTTATTACTGCTTAGGTTGTAACAAACAAGAAAGTGGAAATTATAAGCCAGTAAAAAGATGTAATAACTTTGTTTCAGGATACGAAGATTGGCAAAACAAATTAAGAGAGGAGCTAAAGAAAAAGTGAATAAATACAGAAATAAAAAAGTACAAGTCGATATGTATGTATTTGACAGTATAAGAGAAAGTCAAAGATACAAAGAATTAAAGATATTAGAGAGAACAGGAAAAATAAAAGATTTAGAATTGCAACCACGTTTTTTATTACAAGATAGTTTTAGAAAAAATGGTAAAACATTTAGAAAGATAGAATATGTAGCAGATTTTAAATACATAGAAAATGGAAAAACAATAGTTGAAGACGTTAAAGGAATACAGACAGATATATTCAAGTTAAAACATAAAATATTTGAGAAAGTTTATCCAGATTTAGAATTAAGAATAATCAAATAGGAGGAATAAAAAATGGCATTTGATTTAGATGATGAAGAAAACAAAGCTACAAGAATTGCAAATGGTGCAAGTAAAGAAAGCAGAGATAAAAATATGGATATTGAAGTTGGAGAATATTATATTGGAATACAACTGGAGCAAACAATTCAAAAATATCACTCAAATGTGAAGTTATAGATGCGGGGAAAATATGGATATGGGTGCATGTGTGTGGATGCTTAGTATATAACAATTTAGCAATTAATGATTTAAGTATAAAACCACTACATAGAGTAACTAACAACAATCTAAAGTAAAGGAGTAAATATGAGCGAAGAAGAAAAAATAAAAATGGCAATAGATTTAGCCAAACAAGGAATAGACTTAGAAGAAATAGAAAAAAGCTGCTTAGATTTAGTAAAATGGTTTAAACCTGTTATTGATTTAGCAGTAAAAAATAAAAAAATATTGGATAAGTATACAAGGAGTAAATAAGATATGAATAATATAGAAAAAGATATAAAAGCTCTACAGCAACAGAGAAAAAGATTTGCAGATGGTAGAGTACCAGCATACACTGCTGATACATATATGAAAATAGGAGCTTTAATAGATGCTTATAATTTAATATTAAAAGATAATGAACAAATTAACAGAATACAACAAGATTTAAGTGATGATATAGCAGAATTGTTTGATAGATTAGAAAAAAGAACAAAAGAACTTATTCCAAAATATATCATTGAACTTAAATTAGAAAAACTTATAAAAAACCAAAAATTAGAAGAAGAAGGAATTTTTAATAGAGAAGATAAAGAGGTAGTAGAAGAAGTAGGAGCAATAAAAATTTTAAAAGAGATTTTAGAAGAGGTCGAGAAAGTAGAGGGATAGAGTATGAGAGATATAAACGATTTCAAATTTAGAGGATATGATACAGAATATGAAAAGATGACATATTTTGATGATGAAGATTACTTATTATCGTATGGACAAATCTTAAGGTCAAAAATTGAATGGAACTATGATTATGATGAAGAAAGACTTGGTTATGAAGATGTAAATAATAAAATAATACTTATGCAATATACAGGACTAAAAGATGAGAATGAAGTTGAAATATATGAACGGGGATATAATAGAATTTTCTTATGATATGTTTGTTGGAAATTTTGATACTTTTGTCGCAAAAGGTGTTGTAGTATTTGATGAAGGAGCATTTTATGTTGAACTATTTGAAAATGAAAGAACAACAAAAGATGAAGCATATTTATTATATAGTATAAATTTAGATACAATTGAAGTAATTGGAAATAAGTTTGATAATCCAGATTTATTAGAGAAAGGAGTAGAAGATGAAGACTGTTAGGGAAATATATAATTCATTAAAAGAAAAAGATGAAACTATAATATTTCAAGCAAAGACTAGAAAAGCTTTGAATAAGATTTTAGATGAATTAGAAGAAGTTGATAAATGGACTTGGTGGGACACATATAAAAGGATACCATTAAAAGATGTATATTTATTTGTTGGTAGTTGGAGATTAGGAAATGTCGGATTATTTCCATATCATTGTATAGATTGTTATGGAGAATATCGTTTTGATGACTTTCTAGTAGATTGGAAAAGTACACCAAGTATGCAGTATGACCAAGAAAGAAAATTTAACAAAGTTATAGATATATTTGATAAATATAGGAAAGACATAAAGATAAGCAGAAAGAAATATGAAGAAGTTGCTTATGTAGATTAATATCAGTAAAGCAACTAAACAAAGAAATAAAAAGTATAAAGGAGAAGTAAGATTATGGAGTGGTTATTTTTATCAATAGTAGCTATAGGAATATTTGCATATGAAATAGCAGATAGATACTTTGAATATAAAGAGAAAGTTGAGAGGAGTGAAAATAGTAAATGAAAGTAAAAAGAATAATTGAAAAGATTAAAGATATATTTAGCTTACATTGTCCAGACTGTGGAGGAATAATGAAGTCAGAATATTTAGATATGGAGATAGACCATATGGTTTATAAATGTAGAAAATGTGGAAAGGAATGGATTTAATGGAATATAGAAAATGTAGTAAATGTTACAGGGAAAAGCCATATTATGAATATTACACAGATGAAGATAAATGCTGTATAGATTGTACTAAAAAGGACATAGAAATACAGAAATTACTAAATGAAACAGTTAAGGAGGATAACAAATGTTAAGTAAAGAAGAAATAAGCAAATTAAAAATAAATGTATTCAATCAATGTGATGATGAAACAATAAGACTAGTTGCAGAAATGTTAAAGCATACAGAACAGTTAGAATCAGACAAGCAAAAGCTAATAGAGAAGTTAGTAGAAGATATAAAAATTAAAGAACAATCAATAGAATTAGAATACGAGGAATATAAGGAATATTACGCAAGAACAGGAGGATATCCAAATCAAATGAAATTAAATGTATTCAAATTAACTGGAGAAAAAAATAAATCAGAGGAAATATTATCAATTCTGAAAGGAGAAAATGATGAACATTAAAAAACTAAAGAAAGAAATAGAAGAACAAACAAGAAATGGAAGAAAAGAAGTATATGTTAGACTAGAAGACTTAAAAGAATTAGTTGAAGGTTTAGAAGGAACATATGGAGAAAGCAGAATGATGATAGAAGCAGATTACATAGAAGAACTAATTGCAGAATATGAAGAAAAGCATAAAAATAATTTTAAAGAAAGTTTAAAAGTAAAGAAACCAATTGAACACTGGAACACAAAATTAACTGATTTTAATGAAAAAGGATTTATATTTGAACCTATAGAAAGATAAAGGAGCGATACAAATGACAAAAATATGTGAAACTTGTAAATATTATAGAGTTGGACAAGGTAAATACGGAACAGGAATATGTAAATCAACAAATTCAAATAAAAGAAATAAGAATTTTGTTCTAAGAAAAGAGACCTGTTCTAAATGGGAAAGGAGAACGAATGAATAAAGATGTGCTTGAACAAATAAATTCTATTAGAAGTGAACTAAAAGATTTAAATAGCAGAATTATAGTATTAAATCAACAAACAAATTCAGTTGTTGTAGATAGCGTGCAAGGAAGTAGTGCAACATATCCATACATACAACATAATTGCAAAATAGAAGGCAGTGTTGAAAGCTTTAAGAATAAGAATATAAGAAAGAAATATAAAAAGCAGATAAAGAGTAAAGAATACAAATTAGACAAGCTTAAAAATCAATTAGAATACGAATTAAACTATGTAGAAGATAGTGAAATAAGAAGAATATTAAGATACAGATATGAAGATGATTTGAACTGGGTCCAGATAATGCACAAAATGGAATATAACTCAGAGAATGTTGCAAGAATGAAACTAAATAGATTTTTTGAAAAAAATTAACATTTGTGCGTTTTGTGCGGCTATAATGTGTTAAAATGTTAATAAGTTAAAAAGCAATCGTTCGAAAGAACAAGCCCGAGATTGCAAAAAATAAAGAGCAAGTAAGGCTCCTAAATTATTTTTCGTACTATAAAGAGTTGATGTTTTAAATGTCAGCTCTTTAATTATGCTATGAAAGGAAGAACGAAAATGGAATTAAAAGATACAGTAGAATTAATGAATAGTGAAAATTACAAAGAAAGATTTAAAGCAGAATATTTACAAGCTAAAATAAGATATGACAAACTAGATGCAATGACTGTAAAATATGAAGCAGGAACATTAAACTTTACACCTAGTTGCTCATTAGAATTATTAAAAGAACAAAAGAAACATATGGAAAATTATATAAGAACTCTAAAAATAAGAGCTGAAATTGAAAAAATAGATTTAAGTTAGTTATTACCAGTATACTAGGTATCTGATAATATAAAAGGTTAATCACCTCCTTTTGTTATAAAAAATTATATAAACTTATGCAATAGAGCTTTCCTAGTGAGTTCTAATATAAATTTATAGATAGTATGTAGTGATATATAAAACTTAGTAATGGGAGCATAAGGTTGAAACACTAATTCCGTCACAGGGAAGAAGAGTGTGTAGTCTTCCAAGAGATTCAGCACGTAAGCTAAAGGTTGAGCTGTGATATAGACCAGTAATCCAAATGATATAAGATAGCGTCTTATATAAACCGATATATCATTACATAGTGTTTATAAAAATTAACAGAGGATAAGCCTATGAAATGTTTAGAAACAGGGAAAATATGTCCTGCAAACAATCTAAAATGTAAATATTGTAAATTAGATGAATGTAGAAGTGTATTAGAAATGATAGAGTATGATGAAAAAAGATTAAAAGAAAAGAAATTAAAACAAATAAGAGAGCAATTGCCACGAGAATGTGTTGATTGCTCTTTTTTAGAAATTACAAGCATAGATAATGAAAAAGTAAGATGTACTTATAGAGTTAAAGATAGATGTTTAATAAAGTAGGAGGAAAGCGTTATGCTAAATTTATTAACAAATATATTAATTGTATGTGGAATTATATTAGCTTCTTTTATAACTATATGCTTAACAATAATAGCAATATATATAATAGCATTATTTATTAAAATTATCATGAAAGAGCTAATGAAAAACTAGGAGGAATGAAAAATGTTAGAAGGTAAAGTATTAAAATCATTTAATGACAAACAAAACAATTTAAAACATTATGAAGCTAATGGCAAAACTAAATTTAAAGCAGAGGAAAAAAGATACAATGAATTAAAACTAAAAGGTTTTGTTGAAGAAGGCAAAGAAGTCACATCTAAAAAGTAGGTGATAACAGATGGCAAAATCAAAATGGGAAGATATAAAAGAAAAATTAATACTTGTAGAAGGCTGGGCAAGAGAAGGACTAACAGATGAACAAATTGCTAACAATTTAGGAATATCTACATCTACATTTTACGAATACAAAAAGAACTATTCGGAATTTTCGGAGGCCATAAAAAAAGGAAAAGAAATAGTTGATTTTGAAGTTGAAAATGCTTTATTGAAAAATGCACTAAATGGGAATATAACAGCTCAAATATATTGGCTAAATAATAGAAAACCTAAACAATGGAGAAATAAAAGAAATGATGAAGAAAATAACAATGAAAATCTAAACAAAGTAGAACAATTACTAAGTAAAATAAAAGAGGAAGCAAATAAATGATAATTACAGAGAAACAAAAAGAATTTATCAAAAATGCAACTCATAGATATAATCTAAAAGTAGGAGCTAGAAGATGTGGTAAAACATATTTAGATATATTATTTACTATTCCTAATAGATTGTTAGAAAGAAAAGAATTAGATGGATTAAATGTTATTTTTGGAGTGTCAAAAGGTACAATAGAAAGAAATGTATTACAACCTTTAAGGGAAATATATGGAAAAGAATTAGTTGGATTTATTAGTTCTCAAAACATAGCTAGTTTATTTGGACAAGAAGTATATTGCTTAGGAACAGAAAAGATAAGTCAAGTAAGTAAGATACAAGGAACATCTATTAAATACGCATATGGAGATGAAATGGCGAAATGGAACAAAGAAGTATTCATAATGATACAAGGTTCTTTAGATAAACCATATTCGTGCTTAGATGGAGCTTTAAATCCAGAAAACAAAAATCACTGGTTAAAGAAAGATTTTTTAGATGTTATAAAAGAAAAAGGATTAGATGTATATACTCAATACTATACAATATTTGACAATCCCTTTTTGCCTAAAGATTTTGTTGATAATCTGTGTAAAGAATACCAAGGAACAGTTTATTACAATAGATTAATATTAGGACAGTGGTGTGATGCTGAAGGATTAATATTTCAACAAATTGCAAATGATTATAAAAGATATATTACTACTACGGTTCAATTAAATTCTATTATAAGTATTGGTATTGACTGGGGTGGTAATAAATCAAAACATAGCATAACAGCAACAAAAATAAGCAGAGATTTTAAAGAAATACAAGTATTAAAATCTAGTACAATGAAAGCAACAGGAACAAATACAAAACAAGTTTTTAGATGGATAATAAATTTTATAAAAGAGATACAGGACAAATATGGAACTGTATCTTTTATTTTTGCGGATAGTGCAGAGCAAGTACTAAATAATTCTTTAAACGGAGAGTTAAGAGCAAACAAAATAAATTTAATAGTTCAAGATAGTTTAAAAATAGAAATAAAAAACAGAATTAAGCTTTGGAATAGATTATTAAACTTAGACAAGATAAGCTTTATTGAAAATCAATGTCAAACATTAATAGAAGCATTGCAAACAGCATTATATGATGAAAAAGCGAAAGATGATAGATGGATTGATGATGGAGAAACATCTGACATAGATAGTTTAGATAGCTTTGATTATTCGTTTGAATTTTGGTTTGAACAAATATCTTATTGTTTAGGAAAGGTAGCATAGCATGAATAATATAATATTAAAATATTTAAAAAATAAAGGGTATAATACTGTAGCAACAGATTATTATAATTATATAGAATTGTGGGAAAATTGGTGGAAAAACAATGTTGAATTTCATAAGTATCACGACCAAACAGGCAAAGAAAGAAAAATGTTCAGTTTGGGTATGGCTAAAAGATTAGCAGAAGATTGGTCAAGTATTTTATTTACAGAAAGAGATGAAATAACAACAGAAGCTAGTACAGATAAACAAACAGAGTTAAACAATGAATATCTAAATAAACAATTAAAGGTATTAAAGATATACAAAGATTTACCAACAGCTATAGAAAAGGCTATGGCAATGGGAACTGTAGGTGCAACATTGAGAGTAAAACACGCTAAAGTAGATAAACAGGGTAGATTATATGCAGACGAAAGAACAAAACTAGATATAATATATTTAGAAGCAAGTCAAATAGTACCTTTGAGAGTTGAACATGGAGAAATAATAGATATTGCTTTTGTAAGTGAAAATACAGTAAAAGGCAAAAAAGAATATTATGTAGAAATACATCAATTAAAATATAGTGAAAGTTTGAAGAAAGAAATATATGAAATTTCAAATAATTATTTAAATGAAAATGGAGAAGAAATACAAAAAGAAGGCATAGTTAAGAATTATACAATTAATTCTAACGTGCCTTTATTTAGTGTTTTAAAACCTGCAATAGCAAATCCAATTGATACAGAATATAACAACATAAACGGAATGGGATTTAGCACATATGGAACAGCAATAGACCAGTTAACGGCATGTGATATTACATATAACAATTTTGTTATGGACTTTTATCTTGGTGGAAAGAAAGTGTTTTACAACAAAAAGATAACAAGAACTAAGACAAGACAAATAAAAGATTCCGATGGAAATATTCACGAAGAAGAATACGAAGTATATCCAGATGATATTATGAAGCAACAATGGACTGTTTATGGAGATAATGAGATAACAAACATAAAAAAAGACCCTGTTGTTACTGAATATAATCCAGAATTAAGAGTAGAAGAAGATAAAGAGGGAATACAATTTGCATTAGATATGTTAAGTTTCAAAGCAGGGCTAGGAACAAAGTATTATGAATTTAATGGTACATCTGTTGTAACAGCTACACAATATGTTGGAGATAGACAAGATTTAGTTGTAAATGCAAATAAACATCGTAAAAGTGTTGATGAATTTGTTAGTGGAATATGTAAAGCCATTCTTTTATTAGGTAGAGTATTATTCAAAGAAAGTGTAACAGAGGATTGTATAGTAACAATAACAGACAAAGATGGCTTTATGGTTGATACAGAAACAGCAAAACAAGAATTTAGACAAGATATAGCACAAGGAATAAGACAACCTTGGGAATATAGAGTTAAATTCTTAGGAGAAGATGAGGAAAAAGCTAAAGCGATGGTAGCAGATGAAGAAATAGAAAATATAAAAGAGGAATAATATGCTTAGTCCAGAGTATTTAGATATAATAGAATTTAATGATGTTGTAGAACTATATAACAAGTTAAATATAGAAATAACAGCAGATATAATTCAAAGAATTGCAGATATGAAAGAAATAACAGCAACAACAAAAAACGAATTAGAAATATTAAAGCAAACAAATGGTTCTGATATATTTAATGAAGCATTAGAAAAAACATCATTGCTTACTACTGAAAGAAAAAAAGCATTGAGAAAACTGTTTGAAGATATGGCAAAAGAAGATTTGCAAGGCTATAAAGAATTGTATATGTATAGAGACAAACCTTTTAAATTAAGTGAAACACAATACAAAATATTAAATCAAGGATTGAAGGCAACAAACAAGACATTGAAAAATCTTACAAATTCGATAGCATTTCAGGGTAAACAAACATATGTTGAAGCGGTGGATTTAGCATATATGGAAGCTTCAAGTGGAGCATTTGATTATAATACGGCTATAAGTAATGCGGTGCAGAAACTTGCAGATGAGGGAATAACATTAAGAGACAAACTAGGAAGAAAAGTGCAATTAGAAGTAGCAGTAAGAAGAAATGTGTTGAGTGGAATACATGAAACTGCTAATAATATGAATAGAGACATAGAAGAAAGCTTAGGTTGCAATGGTTATGAAGTCACAGCACATATAGGAGCAAGACCATCTCATGCAGAAGAACAGGGAAAACAATTTGCAGTAACTAAAGAAGATGCAAAAAAATATGGTTTAGAGCTATGGTCAGATGTTGAAGAACTATGGCAAGAATATAATTGTAGACATACTTATTTTGGAATTATATTAGGCATATCAGAACCAATATATACCGATAAAGAACTAAAAGAATATAAAAATGCCAATGTAAAGTTTGATGGTAAAGAAATTCCTTATTATGAAGCAACACAAAAACAAAGACAACTAGAAAACACAATAAGAAAACAAAAAAGAGCAGTACAAACTTTAGAAAAAGCTGGTCAAGATACAAAAATAGCAAAAACAAAACTTGCAATAGCACAAAAAAAGCTAAATGATTATTGCAAAGAAACTGGTTTAGAAAAAGATTATTCGAGGGTAAAGGTTGCTAAATACAGCTCGACAAGCGAGAAGAAATATGGTACAATTTCTCAAAATTCAAATAAAGAGGAAAATAAGTTGCGATTTATAGGAAAAATAGATAAAAACAAGATTGGAGAATATGCAAACAAAATAACTACAGAAGATATTGTACTAACAGATGAGAGAAAAGGACATATATTAGAAGATCATAAAAACGATTATGAAACAATAATGAAAAATATAGATAGAGTAGTGTTAAATCCTAATGAGGTATTAGAAGATTCTAAAAATAAAGATACTCTATTTTTTATAGATAAATTAGAAAAGAATAATTTGAATGTAATTGTAAAATTAAATACTACAAATAATGAAGAACATCCACAAAATTCTATAATGACAGCTTGGATAATTAGAGATAGGAATTTAAAGAAATTAGAAGAAAAAAATAAAACTATTTACAAAAAAGAATAAAAATGTTACAATTAAAGTACAATATAAGTAGTTATTTGAAGTAGAGAATGTGCTTCTACACACCTAGAAATAGGTCAAAAGAAATGTTGGAAAGGGCACACCAACCAAATAACCAGGCAAAGGAGTTATGGAAACATAGCTCCTTATTATAGTTATAAAAACCTATAGACAGTGGTGTCTACAGGATAATTTGTTATTAATATTTTAATATATATAAGAAGCTAAGTCGACTAGCTTCTTTTTTTATGGGTTTTATTAATAGTTACCTAAAAGAAATTAATGGGTGGGCATACATCGTTAAAAATAGCAAATATTATCAAATTCAAGGGGAAGAAAAACCTCGTTAAAAAATCGTAGGAGGAGAAGTATTATGAAAAGAAGTTTTTTAGAAAATTTATTCAAAGATTTAGAAATGGAGGATGGAACTAAATCAAATATTATTCAATCTATATTAGATGAAAATGGTAATGATATCAACAACGAAAAAGCAAAAACAGAGGGTGTAAAGAACGATTTAAAAGTAAAAAATACTTTAATAGATGAGTTAAACACTAAAATAAAAGAGGCTGAAGCTGTTGATATTGAGGCATTAAAAAAAGAACAATTTGATTTAGGAAAAGCCGAAGGCTCTAAAGAAGTTGAAGATTTTAAAAAAACTAATGCATTAAAAAGCTCTATAAAAGGAGCAAAAGATTTTGATTTAGTTTATAGCAAGCTAGACAAAGACAAAATTAAATATGAAAAAAATGAAAAAGGAGAATACACAGTAAGTGGCATTGATGAACAACTCAAAGATGTCAAAGAAAAGTATTCTTTTTTGTTTGATGATGATGGAGCTGGAGACAGTGAAATTAATCTAGGTGGAGAACATAATAGTTCATCACAAAAAGATAGCTTAAAACAATTAGAAGAAGCTATGGGAATTAAAGAAGAAAAATAGAAAGGAAGAATAAAAAATGAACTCAATTGAATTATTTAAAAAGAATGCACCAGAGCTATTAGACAAAATATACAAAGCAGAATCAACTACAAGTGATTTTGATATTAACGGAGCTTTAGTACAAGCAGGAAAAAACGCAAATGAAATAATTGTACCAGTATTAGATATGGATGGCTTAGGAGATTATGATAGAAATAGTGGTTACATTGATGGAGATGTATCATTAACAAACGAAACAAAGAAATTTAATTATGAAAGAGGAAGAAAATTAAAAACAGACACAATAGATAATGAAGAAACAGGAGGAGTTATACTAGGAAATCTATCAGCAGAGTTTTTAAGAACAAAAGTTATACCAGAAGTTGATGCAGTAAGATATGCAACATATGCTGCTATTCCTAATATTTCAAAAGTAGAAGAAACATATGATACTGCTGAAAAAGTATATAAAGCTATTGCAAAAGCTTGGGACGACATGACTAACGAAGAAGTTCCAGAAGAAAATAGATATTTAAGAATAACTTCTACATTAAATGGAATGATTAGAGATATGGATACTTACAAATCAAAAGAACTACTAAGTAAATTTGCAGGAATAAAAGTAGTTCCACAATCAAGATTCCAAACTGTAATAAAATTATTAAGTGGTAAAGATGCAGATGGAGAAAGAAAAGGTGGATTCAAAAAAGGTGATGATTCACAAGACATAAACTTTATGATTATACATAAACCTGCATTACTACAATATACAAAACATAACAAAATGAAATTATTTACTCCAGAACAAGACCAAGATGGAGATAACTACAAATGGTTATATAGATTATATGGATTAAATGAATACTATAAAAATAAAGTTGCTGGTATTTATTTATCTTGTAAAGCTAAAGCTTAAAAATAGGAGGAAAACAAAATGGCAAAGAATATAGGAATAGGTTATTCTTTTAAAGAAGTTTCTCTTGAAAAAGAAAACGAAGAATTAAAGAAAGAAATTCAAAAATTAAAAGCAAAAGCTGATAAAAAGGAAAAAGCAAAAGCTGATAAATAGGAGTTGATGAAAATGTTATATGCAGATTTTGAATATTATAAAGAAACATATAAAGGAACATTAACAGAAGACTCTTTCAATTCACTAATTTTAAAAGCAAGTAGAGAAATTGATAAAAATGTCAATACTAGATTGACAGAAACTAAAATAAGTAATTTGCCAGAAGAAGCACAGGAGCAGTTAAAATATACTGCCTGTGCTTTAATTGATTTAATATACAAAAAAGAAGAAAGCACAAATAGAAAAGTTACTTCATTTTCAATAGATGGAGTAAGTAAAAGTTTTAACATACTTTCAGATAATGACTATAAAAAGTCTAAGAAAGAAATAATTACTTGTTTGCCAGATGAATTAACTTGTTTTATTTAGGAGGATATGATGGAAGATTTTCCAATGCAAAAAATAACTATATACCATAAAAATGAAAAAATGTGGAATAGATATGTAATTGAAGCAAGCTACAGAAACACATCTATATTAAATCATAATAGAAATGGGTCGGATTCAACTGACAATGCTATTATTAGGATTTTTGATATAGATAAGTATAATTTAGAGTGGTTTGTTCAAAAAGGCGATATAATCGTAAATAAAGAAGTTGATGATGATATACTTAGTGTTCCACTGACAGAATTGAGTAAAAAATATGGAACTCAAAATGTTCATAAAGTAACTTCTATAGATGAATTTATATTTAATGATGAGGAACTACCCAATCATATAAAAATAGGGTGTGTTTAATGGGTTTAAAGTTAGAAACTAAACCATTAAATATTATTTATAGAAGTTTAGGACTTGAAGAACAAGGGAAAGTTCAACAGTTTCTGGGAAAGACAGTGGCGGACAATTTAAGAAAGTATGTATCATTTAAAACTGGTGTTCAGCAGGAATCTACAAACTCAATTAATGGTGGAAAACAAGTAATAATAAATGTTCCGTATGCTAGATTTCAAGCAGAAGGAAAGGTTATGGTTGGTGTAAAAACTAAAAGACCTTGGGCAAAAAAAGGTGAAAAGAAAATCGTTACAAGTAGAAACCTAAATTATCATAGTGGTAGATTAAGAGGTTCGCATCCTTTTGAAAGAATGAAAGCAGACAAAGGACAAAGTATATTAAATCAAACTGCAAGATATGCAAGGGGGATAAGTAATGGATAAAATAACAAAAGCTATTAATGATTGGTTAATTAAATATGAGCCAATAAAAGAACTAGCAGAAATACACACAGAAGAATTGCCAGATGAAGTAGAGACACTAGCAATTCAAAGAAGCGGTGTAGAGCCATTACAACCTAGATATATAACAGAAAAAGGCTGGTATAGACAGTATCAATACATATTGTTTTTAAAAATAAATAGTGAAGATGATTTACAAAGAATAGAAAGCTTGAATTGGTTGGATGATTTGAGCGACTGGATAGACCAACGAAACATATTAAGGGATTATCCAGAATTAGAAAATAAAAAAGTAAAAAAAGTAAGCTGTGCTAATGCAATAACTTTTGATACCAACGAAGATGGTTCAATAAGTACGTATTATCTACAGCTTTATTTTAATATTAAAGGAGGAATATAAACATGTCAGATTTAAGAGATGTTATGGAATATGATGAAGCACATTATTTTGGAATTAATGACCAAATAGTATTAGGTGGAGTTATAACAGAAATGACAGAAAGTTCAAACCCCACAGAATCTGAAAAGCAATATATACATCAAAAATCAAAAATTACAAAAGTAACAGGTTTTTCAAATGAATTTCCAATTACTATGGATATGGTAAAAGGAGATGAAGTATTTGAATATATGTATGGATTATTCTATGATAGAAAGACTGGTTCAGATTTAAATACAGACCACTATATTGTTAATTTATGGGAACCAGTAGCAGAACAAGAAAATACATATAAAGCAAGAAAAATTGTACAAACTTGCGAAATATCAGAATGTAATGGTGCTGCAGGAGAACAAAAACAAATAACAGGTTCTTTAAAAGGTGGAGATTTCGTTTATGGTACTTTTAATACAAGTACAAAGAAATTTACTGAAAATGTGTAAAATATAAAATTGTGAGGTAGTTTATATGAATAATAAAGTAATGAAATTTGGGTACGAAGATACCGATAAAAAGATAGAAATAGAATTATATGGATTAGTATTTGAGATAAATAAAGAAGCAATAATAAATAAAGATATAAAAGAATTAGATGGAAACGACGAAACAAAGATAGAGAACGAAATTGAAGATGTGTTAGGAAAAGGAACTATAGAAAAGATAAATAATAAAAGAATAGCAGATGGATATGGTAAGATGACATTAGATGTAGAAGTAGCAGTATTAACTTGTATATATAAAACATATATAACAGCTACAACAGGAAATATGATTGATGAAATAAACAATGCTAGTAAAGAAATGGAAAATAGAGCAAAAGGTATGAATAATAAAGAACAAAGAAGAAGTAGAAAAGGTTATAGAGGAAATAGATATAGGAGATATTAGAATGAATATGTTTAATAAGCTACCTTATTTTGTTATTTTACAAGGAAAAAAATATAAAATAAATGTAGACTTTAGAAATATGATATCTTTTGAACAAAAATTGCAGGATAAAAGTACGGATAATTCAGAAAAGATAGAGTATGTATTAAGGCATTTTTATCCTGCTTTTTTTTATGCAGAAAATTATTTAAAATTATTACAACAACCTAAACTATACAAAGAGGCTTGTGATAAATTAATATGGTTTTATAAATGTGGCAGAGAAGATTATCACAAAGTTTCTGGAAATGGTAAAGGAAAAAAAGAGTTAGTATATTCTTATGAACATGATGATGAATATATTTGGGGTGCTTTTCACGAATTGCATAATATAGACTTAACAACAGATAAAGTTCATTGGTGGAAGTTTAAAGCAATATTGAAATCATTACCAAGTAATACCGAATTTGTAAAAATACAAGGTTATAGAGTATATGATGGAAAAGATGAAGATTTAAAGAAATTAAAAGAATATTGGACATTACCAAAACCACAAACAGAGCAAGAAAGACTAAATAAAATATATGAGCTTTTAAAATAATTATTCTTTCGACAACATTTGACAAATTTTTCTTTTTAAATGTGGTATAAAGAGATAAATATTGACAATATGAAATCTGAATGTTAATATTTACCTATTATATAAAGGAGGAGTTGTTATGGAAAAAGAAAAGAAACCAGTTTACAAGAAATGGTGGTTTTGGGCAATTGTAATTATTGTGTTACTTGTAATTGTAAGCACAGGAAGTTCAAAAGAACAACCTAAAACGACACTTACATCAGGAAGTGAAAATAATTCTACAGAGAATACAACACAAACTACAACTGAAGCAAAGAAATATTCAATAGGAGAAATATATCAAGACAGCACTAAAGCAATAAAATATGTTTCTGTTGATGAAAATTTCACAGGATATAGCAAATATGCAGATGTCAAAGATGGATATAAAATTGTAAAAGCAGATTTTGAAGCAGAAAATTTAGGAACATCAGATTTTTATTTTTCCGCATATGATTTCGATTGCTATGCAGATGGATATGATTGTGAGAGTTTTTATTCTGTAGATGATAGTGGTTTTAGTTCTACATTATCAAATGGAAAAAAAGCAAAAGGTGCAGTTTATTTTCAAGTACCATCAAATGCTCAAAGCATTTCAATAGAATTTAACATAAATACATTTACAGGAGAAAAAGTAGAATTTATAGTAAAATAAAAAATATTAAACACTTGTATTAAGCAAGTGTTTTTCTTTTGTCTACATTGGAAAGGAAGCATAATGGCAGTAGCAGGAAGTTTAACTTACGATGCTAAAATAGATAAAACGAATTTTAAAAATGGATTAAACAACTTAGAAAAAGAAACTTCAAATTCAGGAACAAAAATAAAAAATATTGTAGCAGGATTAGGAATAACAAAAATAATAGGAAAAGCTTTTAATTTAATTACTAGCAATATGGATAGTGCTATAAAAAGAATAGATACGTTGAATAATTTTCCTAAAGTTATGAGTAATTTAGGAATATCTAGTGAAGATAGTACAAAAGCGATAAAGAAGTTAAGTGATGGATTAAAAGGAATACCAACAAAACTAGATGATGCATCATTAGCAGTTCAAAGATTTACATCAATAAATAATGATGTAAATAAATCTACAGATTATTTTTTAGCATTTAATAATGCTTTGCTGGCTGGTGGAGCTAGTGCAGAAGTTCAAGCAAATGCTCTAGAACAATTATCTCAAATGTATGCAGTGGGGACAGTTGATGCACAGGCTTGGAGGTCTGTACAAACAGCTATGCCAGCACAGTTACAACAAGTTGCTGAAAGCTTAGGATATACATCTACAGCTGTTGGTGGAGACTTTTATAATGCAATGAAGTCTGGTAAGGTTTCAATGGAAGCATTTATGAATCAAATTGTCAAATTAAATTCTGAAGGAACAGGACAGTTTGCAAGTTTTGCAGAACAAGCTAAAAGTGCAACGGGAGGAATACAGACTTCTATTGATAATGCTAAAACAGCAGTCTCAAGAGGTGTAGCAGATATAATAACTGCAATAAATCAAGGATTACAAGATAATGGATTCGGAAGTATAGCAGATATAATCAGTAATAAAGGTAAAAAAATAGAAAATACATTAAAAACAATAGCAGCAGAAATTCCAAAAGCAATAAGTTGGATAAATCAAAATAAGGATGCTTTAATATCTTTAGCAGGAATAATAACAACTGTAATTGGAGCATATGAAGTATACAAAGCAACTTTATTGATAATAAAAGGAATACAGATTGCTCAATCAGTATTTGCTACGGTGTCAGCCTTTGTTTCTTTAATTCCAGCAATAAAAAGTGCAAAAGATGCTATGTTGCTTTTAAATATGGCATTTAATCTAAATCCAATAGGAATAATTGTAACTGCAATAGGTCTACTTGTTGCAGCTTTTATTATATTATGGAATAAATGCGAAGGATTTAGAAATTTTTGGATTAATTTGTGGGAAGGAATAAAGAAAACATTCTTTACAGTAGTAAACTTTATAAAAGAGAATTGGAAAGAACTTGGAACGTTATTAGTAAATCCAATAGGTGGAGCACTAGCATTATTATATAAATTCAATCCTAAATTTAAAGAATGGGTAGACAACTTGGGCAATAACATAAAAACATTTTTTACAGAGATAATACCAAATCTTCTAATAAATGCATGGAATTCAATAGTAGCATTTTTTACTCAAACAATTCCACAATGGATACAAAATGTAATCCAATGGTTTCAACAATTACCATACATGATTGGATATCATATAGGACAGATACTTGGTAATATTGTACAATTTGGAATTAATGTATGGAACTGGATAACAACAGAGTTACCACAGATAATTCAAAATATTATAGATTGGTTTGCACAATTGCCAAGTAGAATTTGGGAATGGTTATGCAATGTGGTAGATAACATTAGAACATGGGGAATAGATACATACAATACAGCAATTACATGGATTTCTAATACAATTAATTCAATTATAGAATGGTTCTCACAATTACCAAGCAGAATTTGGGAATGGTTATCAAATGTAATAGATAAAATAAAACAATGGGGAAGCGATATGGCTGAAAAAGGAAAGACTGCTGCCTTAGATTTATTTAATGCTATTGTAGATAAGATAAAAGAATTACCAGATAAAATGCTTGAACTTGGAAAAAACATTGTTGAAGGACTTTGGAATGGAATAAAAAATGCAAAAGATTGGATTAAAGACAAAATTACAGAATTTTCAAACGGTGTTATTGATGGTTTTAAAGATTCTTTAGATATACATTCTCCATCAAGGAGAGTAAGAGATGAAGTAGGTAAATATGTTCCAGAGGGATTTGCAGTAGGGATTGAAGCTAATACAAGTAGTGCAATAAAAGCTATTGATGACATGAACGACAAAATAATGTCAGAAATGAATAAAGCAGTAGCAGTTGAAACAGGAAGTATTAGCACAAATGCAATAGTAAAAAGCAGTGCAAATTACAATTCTATAATAAGAATTGAAAACAAATTAGATGGAACAGTAAATTTGGACAATAGAAAATTAGGAAGAATACAAGCTCCTATAGTTGCAAGAACAATTAAGGCAGGTGGTCTAGTATGAATGAAGTAGTATTAAGATATGGCAATACCGATTTAAATATATATGATGGCTATGATTTAACTAAATCAAGTCAAGAAGTAACATATAGTGATTTAACTTGTGAATTTACAGGACATTCAGCGGAAGAATTACCAGAAAGATACCAAGAAGCAAAAATAATTGAAAAGCAAAAGGTAAATCAAGAAGTAGAAACAATACAATATGAAGAAAAAAACAAAATAAAAGAAGCAACTTTCGACTCAGAAATAAATGAAAATTTAGTTGTTGATAAAGTATATGGTTCAACTTCTCAAGAAACAAGAGAAGAGTCAAAATCTGTTTTGACTGGTTCAGAAATAGTAGTAAATGATACTTATATAGATAATAAAACACAATTTGTTGTTGATGGAAATAGTGAACAAGAGACAACTGAAGGATATAATCTATGTTATAGTACAACTATATCTTCGAATAATTTATATTTTCAGATAGATAAAAATACTATTTCTAACAAAACTATGACAATATCATTTATTACTGATAAAGATTTAACTTATAATACTATTTATCTAAATATTACTAACTCAGATGACACAAAAGAAAATCCTGTTGTAGGATATATTAATGGAAATGCAAATACACGAGTTAAACTAACATTTACGTTATCTGATGAAGTCTATTCAAAAGTTCAGTCAGCAAAATCTATATTTTTTTATATTTATAAAGCCAATGCTGGATTTAGTACATTAGAGCAGGCACAAATTAACCTAGGAAATGATAAAAATTATGAACCTTACACAGTCGGAATACCATCACCAAACCCAGATTATCCACAAGAAATTGAAGTTATTGGTGACAATATAAATATATTTAATAAAAGTGCTTCAATGTATTCTGTTGGTGCAGCAAAAACTGAATTAGACACGGGAGTTAGACTTACACAAACTGTTGCGGGAAATTATAAATATTGTTGGTTGACTCTAGGACAGTCAGAATTATTAGGCAAAACTTTGACGATGCAAGCAAAAATATTTTCGAGTGCTCAGAATATTTCAGGATTATCACTATTTTATGGAAATGCTTCTACAGGTGCAGTAGTAAACAGTGGTTATGGCTTGAGTTCTAATGGAGGTAATATTACATTTTCTATTTTGTCAACTTTTCCAGATAATTGTGATAGGGTTAATTTATTATTATATGTTAATGTTGCAGGGATTGGAAATATTGATGATTATGTAGATTTTACTGATTTAAAAATTGAAATAGGTGACAAAGCAACTCTTTATAGCAATTATAATAGTGGTAGTGTTGGATTGGAACAAAGTGGAATAAATAAACTTGGTTTAACTAATGGAACGTTAAGGAATGGTTCAGGTATAACTGTAAAAGAATTAGAAAATGGTGGAATAAGTATAACTGGAACTGCTTCAAGTGATACAAATTTTCAATATATTTGGAAGTTGAAAAATATTGTAAAAAACAATCAATTGATAACATTATCTAATGGAACAACTGGAGTTACTGGTCTTCAAGTTTCATTGAGAGACTCATCAAAAAATGTAATATCTGAAACTTGGACAAATAATGGAGCAGTTAAAAGTGCAACATTGACAACAGATGCATATTACTATCAAATTCAAATTAATAGTAATATAACTGTTAATACAACAATTTACCCAATGATAGTAGAGGGTGCTTATTCAGAAACAACACTTCCAGCATACGAACCCTATCGTGAAAAAATAATTCCAATAGATTTACAAGGAAATACATTAGCAAAAGTAGGAAATGTAAAAGACATATTAAAAGTAAATAGAAATGGCGAAGTGAAGATTGAGAAGAACATAGGGAAAGTCGTCTTAGATGGTAGCGAAAATTGGAAGTTATATAAAACATATCTATATACAATTATAGATGATTGTGCATTATCTCCCACAATTTCTACAAAAGTGGCTACATTGTTAAGTGATAAATTTACAGCTACTTCTTTAAATGATATTTCTAACAACGCAAATTATGGAATAGCATATAATGCGTTTGGAGATAGAGAGCAACAAAAAGGTGTATGTTTTAATGTAAATGATTATTTTAATTCTGTTGCTACATTAAAGACTTGGCTTCCAAATAATAATGTAGAAGTATATTACAAGCTAGCTACTCCACAAATAATTACATTACCTAGTATATCTCCTATAGAATTAGAACAAGGAACAAATATATTTAAACTAATATCAAATTTAGATACAACAATGGAACTAACATATAATTATATTTCTGCAATGCCGTCAACAGAAACACCAAGTAAAATAAATAATGCAGAAAGTATAAATATAAAAATACAAAATGAAAATTTATTTGATGAAAAATTTTTTACAGATAGCGGCTTTTTAAGAAATGATAATGATTATTATTACGGCAGTGCTACAGATTTATTAAGATATAAAAAATTGCCAAATTCTTTTAATGAAAATACTCAATATATAATATCCTTTAATGCTTATGACCCAACAATAACGAATGGAAGAGGGCTATTTTTTGAAGTAAAATATACTGATAATAGTAAATATAATATCAATATAAATTCTTCTTCGGCTAAAGATTATATGTATATAAGTGATAGTAACAAAACAATAGATTCTATTACTTGTTTAACAGGTGGATTTGGCACTGAAACATATATAAAGAATTTTAGTATTATTAAAGGTACAACTGCAAAATCTTACATAGAACACAAAGAACAAAACATACCATTTAGCTTAGATAAACCACTATACCAAAATTGCTATTTAGCAGAGGATGGAATACATTATAAAAAAATACAGATAGAATTAGATGGAACTACAGATGGATTAAAGGTTACAAATGTAACTAAACATTCAAACGATATTTATTATTGTGTTGTTCCTACTGCCAAAAAAGGTATTAATGGTGTTAATAATTTATATTGCTCACATTTTAAAGCTGCATTTGGAGTAGAAATTGGGCAGTGTTATGTGACAGGAGCTGGAAGTGGTATTGTTTTTATTTTAAATGACCAAACAATTACAACTCCAAAAGCTGCAAATGATTGGCTAGCAGAACAAAAAGAAGCAGGAAATCCAGTCACGATAGAATACGGATTAGCAACAGAAGAAATAGTACCCTACACAGAAAATCGAAAAAGAAGTTGGAAAAATCTTCAAAAACTTATATCTTATACAGGGAAAAACTATGTAGAGTCAACAGCTGATATAGATATAAAATGCCCAACAAAAATAAAAAAAGAGATTATACCTAAAATATATGAAAAACTATTGTTTACAGGGTATGTAGATGATTATTCGTTTAATGAAATGAGAGAGAAAGATGTAGATATAGATATAAATATTACATTGTATTCTCCTATGAAAATGACAACATTAAGAACTGCAACCGCAGTTGGAACATACGAACTAAAATCTTTAATTCAAAAAGAAATTCTATCGCCTTTAATTGATGATGGTTTTTCTATTGAAGAATTAGATATAACAGATAGACAATTAACAGTAAATTATATATCTGAGACAATAGAATATTGTATGAATAATCTAAGTAATAAGTTTAATTTTTGGTGGTTTATTGATGAACAAAAAAGAATTTATATTAAAGATATAGATAAATTAATGAATGGTGAACCAGATTATATTTATGATGATACTCACAGTATCGCAGGTTTACAATATATCAAACCAATAACGGAATCAGATAATTATGCGAATGTGGTTAATTTTAAAAATGTGCGAATATACGAATATTCAAGACTGCAATTAAATGGAAATACTATAACACAAGAACATAATCCATTAATAAGTCAACAAATTACTACTATAAAAAATGGAGAACAACTAGATTTTAATTTTCCTTGCGATATAAAGAAAGAGAATATAATAAAATCAGCCGAAAGCAACGGAATAACTCAATATTTTTATGGTATTTATGTTAAAGGTACATACTCAGACAATACAACATTTGAATTTAGCATTGGTTACGATGATATAAACAAAACTTTTGAGACTACAGATAATGTTGGCTTTGACGGAAGTGAAAATGCTACAGAAGAATTTTTACTAATTCGAGACAGCTTCTTTAGTAATTTGATAACTGGCTTTAAATTGAACAATGAAAACAAAAGCATTAAATCTATTGAGAAAATAACATCAGATAGTGCTTTAATTTGGAATGTAAATAAATTATATAACGATAAAGCGATTGCAGATAAAAGAGGAATTATAAGTAAGACAGGAATAGTTGAAACAACAATAGATATGAATGAAAGTTGGAAAACAATTCAAGAATTACGAGAAATAGGTGTTTCTTATATGAATAAAAATTCTTTAGATTTAAATGGAACTATTGAATTATGTACAGATAGAAATGTTTTTCAAATAGGTAAAACAATATACATAAATAAAATGTTAGTAAATGGAACATATATTATTACTCAAATAAAAGAATCTTTATCAAATAATGATATAGACTACTATATAACAGCTAAGAATGCTAATATGTTAGATAATTACATAGATGTTTTTAGAGGAGAAGCATCACAAGAAAGTTCAGATAAAACATATCAAGTATATATAACACATTATGAAGAAGAAAATATGTATGAAAGACATGAGGTGGTACAATAATGAGAATAAAAAACGAATATATAAAAATAAAAACAGATAAAGAAATTGTGCTGCACAATTACATCTATGATGAATACTTAAAAATATTTTCAAAGAGTCAAATTGAAGAAGATGAAGATGAATTATACTCATTAAATAGTAGAAAAACAATGTATTCTTGTTTCATTAAGTTTGAAAGTAATTTTGAAGATATAACAAATAAAACTATAAATGATTTTGACATTAGAATTTCATCTGTTCAGACAGAAGTAAACGGAAACAGTCAAAACGTAAATGCTATTTATACATATTCAACAAAAAACGGAATATATGATATTAGATCAGGAAAAAACATTGATGATTTGAATGATTATGCAGGAAAGAAAGTTACAGCTTTGGCTTTTGGAAATGAAGAGATTTTAGCTTGTATAGACACATCAAATTATTCAATATATATAATAAAAGATGAAGAACTAAGTATTTCAAGAAAAGATATAATCTCTAGCGATGCGGTCTGCGATGGAGTAGATTATCCGATACATTTAGCACCTATATTTAAAACTACAACATATGAAAGTGCAAAAGGAAAATATCAATCACCTATTTACTCAAAATTATATTCAATAGGTTTAGGGCAAACTATAGGCAAAATATCAGAGGAATATATAATCGGTAAAGATATAGATATAAAAGAAGAAAGCAATACAAGTTTTGGATTTAATTTAAGAAAAGGAAATGAACAAAGTATATTTCCAAGAAATAATTTATATTGTGGCAGTGGTAAGTATCCATTGCCTTTATATGTAAGAAAAGAATTATTTACTAGAACAAATTTATATAGTTCGAATAGATTATATCCACTCGCGAGCAACTATAGATATATTATTTATAAATATGAAATGTATTATTTCGATAGAGGTGTCGCAAAGCATTCATTAGGTTATTATACAATGAATTTATATAATACAACAAAAGGAATTTTTGAGATATTAACTAAAATTGAAAGGAGTTAATGATGAAAAAAATAAAATTTGAAAATGGAACATTAGTAAGTAATGCAAAAGTTGAAATAGGAGGTACAATTTATGATGTAACTCCTGAGCAATACGAAGGAACAACACCTTTGTCCGCTTCAAATATGAATGCAATTCAAGATAACACAGAAGAAGCGATAGATGAAGTTACAACTTACAAATACAAATTAACAATAACAGCAGATAAAGCAGCAGGAGAAGAAATAGAAATTCCATGCAAGTACAAGGTAGGAGCAGATGTTTTAGACGTTTACTTGAATGGGGAAAGATTAATAAAAAGCTCTGATGATGTTGGAACTGATGGACATTACTGCGAAATAGGAAGCAATGGAAGCATAAGTAATAAAATTAAAAGTACAAGTGATTGGAACTTAGAAAGTAACGATACACTTGAAATTGTTGTGAGAGGAGCGTGGAGTTAATGAAACCGTACAGATGGAAAACAATTTGGACAGGTTCTGCAACAACAGGAAATACTATATCAACTGGTGTTAATTTTAATAATATAAAAAGAATTAGATTCAAAGAAGACAAAAGCAATGTTTGGCATGAAGCAAATATAAGTGATTTCTTAAATGGAAAATCGTGTGCATGGTCAGTTGTATATAATCATTTTGAAGCATCACTAACAAGAATTTATGATTTTTGTATAAAAACGGAAAATAAAAATTTAGGTTCAATTTATGTTGAAAGATGTGGATATGTATTTGAATATGCTACAGACAATGTATTAGTATTTAACAATTCTGCAAATGGTAAAATTGAAGCTATTGAAGCTATTTATAAATAATAAGGAGGAATATAAAATGAAGAAATCAATGAAAGCGTTGTGGCTGTACACACACACACACACACACACACACACACACATGTAATTTAACAAAGAATGGAGGTGTCGAATATGATACCTCTAAATAAACAAAATATAAAAACAAAGATTTTAGAATTTTCTGTATATATTGGAGGAAGAACATATATAGATTACTCATCAATAAAAGGAGAAATTTTAGGAAGTGTTCTAATTGGTGCAGTAAATACAGAACATAACGATAATATAACAAAATTAATACCTGAAATTGCAGGAACTTCAACTCAATATAATACTGTTAGAGCAGTTCATTGTGAGGGGAATAAAGGAAGTACATTTTTTAATATACTAGTTTTTTATAAATAGGAGGAAAATAATGAATATTTTATTAGATGAAAAAGGTTATTTTACAGGAAACTATGCTATTGAAGGAAAAATTGTTGGAGGAGTTGAAATAAGTGAATTACCTCCATACGAAGACATAAAAAAGCAAATTTCTTGTAAATTTAAAAATGAAAAATGGATATTTGATGAAGAAAAATATCAAGAAATATTAAAACAAGAAGCAGAAGAAGAAAAACAAGCTAAAATAAAAGAGTTGCAAAGTGAGCTTAATGAATCAGACTATAAAATAATAAAATGCAATGAATATAAATTAACTGAATTAGAATTGCCTTATGATATAGAAGAATTACATAAACAAAGACAAGCATTAAGAGACGAAATTAATAAATTACAAGGAGAATAGTTATGTTAGATGAGAAATATATTGAAAAGATAGCAGAAACAGAACAACGTTCTAAATCTAACACAAAAAGACTTGATGAGCACGATGAACAAATTAAAGAGTTACAAAATACCTACAGCATAATGGAAAAAATGGATTATAGAATGGGAAATGTAGAAAATAATGTATCTGAAATTAAAGAGGATATTCAAAAATCAAAAGAGCAAAAAGGAATGAAATGGGATAAATTAATTGATTATTTATTCTATGCAATTTTAGCATATGCTCTTTTTAAATTAGGTTTAAAATAATAATAGGAGGTGCAAAATGAAGAAAAACAAAAATAAAATATTAACAATAGCAACAGTTATATTAATAGCTGTTGCTTCTTTTATTGGAATATACGTAGAATACACAGAAACAGGGAAAATAGATAAAGACAAAGTAAATGAAGCAGTTAACACTATTGTGGATGCAATAAATAAATATGAAATGACAGATGAACAAGTTGAAGCCTTGCCAAGTACAGAAATACACGAACAAACAGAAGAACAAGAAAATGCAGTTGAGCAAGATGTTGAAAGTGAAGGCTTTGAATTGCAAGGACAAATAGCTTATGAAGGTGCTAAAGCAGAAACTTGGGATGTAGAATTAGGAGATTACAAAGGACTAACATACTATTCTCAATTAGACTCAAGATGGGCAAATAAACCATACACAAGTTGTGGAAATGGCTCACAAACAATAGGTTCAAGTGGTTGTGCACCAACCTGTGCTAGTATGATAGTTACTGCTACAAAAGGAGCAATAACACCAGATACAATGTGCAATCTCTTTGTAAAATATGGTTATAGAAGTTCAAACAACGGAACATATTTAAGTGCATTTAGAGCAGTAGCAGATGAATTTGATATTGCTTACGAAGAAACATACAACTTAGACAGAGCAGTAGAATTATTAAGAAATAATCATTATGTAGCTGCAAGTTGTGCAAATGGGTTATTCACAACAGGAGGACATCTAATTCTAATAGTAGGAATTGACGGAGATACATTAAAAATATATGATCCTTATCTTTATTCAGGAAAATTTGAAACATCAACCAGAAGAGAAAAAGTAACAGTTTCGGGAAATACTGTATATTGTTCAATAGACAACTTTAGAAGATATGCAAACTACACTAGATTTTTTGCATATGCACATGATGAAAATGTACCAACAAACAATACAAAACCAGTAATAACAAATACATATACAAGATATGTTAAAGCAAATGGTGGATTAAATGTAAGATATTCTCCTAACGGAAAGAAAGTTGGAGCTATAGCAAACGGAACACAAGTTACAATATATTCTACAAATGGCAACTGGTCAGAAATAGGAACTAACAGATGGATTTGTAGTGATTATCTAACAAGTTATATGCCTAGCAAGAAAAAATCTACTACAACTAAATCTCGCAGCTATACTACAGGAAAATATAAAGTAACATCTAATTTAAATGTAAGAACGGGAGCAGGAACAAAATATGCAAGAAAAAGCTATAAACAATTATCTGCAAATGCTAGACAACAAAATCGAAAATTAGGTGGAGAATATTCTGGATATAGAAAAGGTGTAGTATGCACAGTTACAAAAATAAAAAGCAACTGGGGATATACAAAATCTGGATGGATTTGTTTAGATTATTGTAAAAAAATATAAAAGTTAGAGCTAGATTAATTAATTTTAGTCTAGCTCTTTTTGTGCCAAAATTAAGTGAAATCAAGGCATATAATTATATTAATAAAAATTAATAAAAGCTCTCAGGCGATTCTGAGGGCTTATTTTTTGAAAGGAAATAAAAATATGAAAACAACAAGATTAACAATAGATAATAAGGATTTATATAGAAGATATCAAGGAATTAAAAAAAGATGTTATAATAAAAATTATATACAATATAAAGATTATGGTGGAAGAGGAATTAAAGTTGCGGAAATATGGTTAGGGAAAGACGGATTTTATAATTTCCTTACATGGGCTTTAAATAATGGATATAAAAAAGAATTGCAAATAGATAGAATAGATAATGATTATAATTATTCACCAGAAAATTGTAGATGGGTAGATAGAAAAACTAATATAAGAAATAGAAGAAATTCTATAATAATTAATAATAAAACATTAAAAGAACTTGCTAGTGAAATGAATTATACATATGATAATTTGTGGCGTAGATATAAAAAATATGGAAAGATACAAATTTCTAATAAAATTTGCAAAGAATGTCAGAAAGAATTTGAACCATATAGAAATAATCAGGCATTTTGCTCTAAAAAATGTTATGATAAGTATAGAAGAATAAGTAATAAATTCCCATGTTTACAAAACAAATAAAACATTTTTACAAAATTCGACAAAATAATCACTTTTATTATGCTATAATTAACATAAAAAGGAAGTGATAGTATGAATATTTATAAAAAAAGTATTAATTACTTAAAAAAGCAGAATAAATATTTTACTAAAACAGAATGGAACAAAATAGCAAATGAAAATAATTTATTAAGTGCAAGAACAATAGAATATTTCTCTGGAAAGAGTCTAAAAAAATTAATCAATGAAAATGCCTAGTATAAACTAGGCATCATCTTTTATATTCAAAACTAAATCTAATAGTTGACATTTAAAATAAATATAGTATATACTGTTATACAACTAGTTGAGGATAGAAAGAGGCAGCTATCACGCCAGAGATGGTCTTAAAAGAGATGTTGGGTACGCCGTCCAACCAACTAGTTTTTTATAATAAACAAATGTTGACAAAAAATGACATTTAGTTTCTCAAACGAAACCAAATAAAGTGTATGATTTTTAAAAAAATATACATACTAAAGAAGAGGTTTTGAATGAGAATAGAAATATTAATAAGAGAAGTCCGAAAGAAAAAGAATATTAAGTTTGAAACATTAGCGAAAATGTCAGGAGTATCAAAGAGTACATTAAGTAAAATAGAAAGACAAGAACAAGAGCCAAAGCTATCAACAATGATACAAATAGCGTTGGCACTAAAAGTAGATATAAATGAATTATATAAAATACACTTCTAATTATATGAAAGTGTATTTTTTTATTTTCATATATAAAAATAACGTCTATACATAATGGTTTCTCAAAAGAAACCAAATGTAAAATATCTTTTATTTAGAAGCTTCTAAATAATAAAATAAGGAGAAATTAAATGGAAGAATTAGATGAAGTAGTAGATATGTTTATAAAAGAGGAAGATTACCAAAAGTTAAAAAGAGTTTTCCACAAAGACAATGATTATTTTAGTAAAGAAGAACTGGAAAAATATGGAATTGTTTTAGGCGAAATTTAGGCGAAACATTTATAACATTTTATGTATTTATTAGTATTTTTATGCAAGATATAAAATGGAGCAAATAGCTTATATATAAACAAAACTTTGAGTTTGAAGCAAAACAAAAAAATATGGGAAAAGTTCTCATAACCCAAAGGTCGCAGGTTCGAGTCCTGCCCCCGCAACCAAGAAATAACAAAGGTTTCAGAAATTTATCTGAAACCTTCGTTTGTTGTGCTAGGTAAAAATTAAGCGAATGATAAGATGTAGGGAGTAGACAGCTTAAGTCTGCCTGAGTGATTAAAAAATTATCGATTTGACGTAATTATATAAATTATTAAAAATTTATATTTTTCTATATCTCCTACAATCTAATTTACCACTAAAATATTTAGATAATTTTTCACCATTAATTAGAGTTTCTTTTTGTTTTTTAGTTAAAGCTTTTATTTGATATTCTAATTTACAAGCTAAAGATTTTTCTTTACTTTTCCAAGCTGCTTCAAGTTTTATAACATTATGAGATTTTGTATATTTTGCTCCATTTTTTCCTTTTGATAAATGTTCATTTAATCTATTTTCCAAATTATTAGTCATTCCAGTATAAATAGAATTATCAGAACATCTTAACATATATGTGTAGTACATTTTATTCTCCAATAATTTAAAATTTATAATATTTTATTATAAAGATATTTACAAATCAAGAAAAATAAAATTTAATTCTTATTTCACTGCAATTAAATCTTTAATAGAATTAAATTTTGAGTCTCCAATTCCGTGATACATTTTTTATATCCTCAATGGAGCCGAAATTTTCCATTTTCATTTCTGTAACTTATTATTTTGCTAGCTATAGAAGGTCCTATTCCAGGGAGTGTTTCTAGTTCTGTTTGAGTTGCTGAATTTATATTAACAATACTTGATTTTTGCACGCTCATAGAATTAGTTTGCGAAATTGTATTTTCAGAACTGTCTGTAATAAAATCTTCGTAAGTAGAATCTTCATCTGTTTTGTCATTAATGCTTGGAACTGTTATTTTTTGACCATCCTCCAATTTATATGCTAAATTTATTTTAGTTAAATCTGCTGTTTCAAGTAAACCGCCTGCTGCATCTACAGCATTAGAAACTCTAGAGTCTACATCTAATTCATATACGCCAGGAGTTTTAACACATCCTATAATATATATTATAATTTTTTCAGAAGGAGCTGTAGTTGCTTGTGTATCTAAAGTGTTTGTACTATTTTCAGTATTTGTATTTATCATTAAGTCATCAATTTCAGTTTCGTTTGAGTTATCTTTTGTGAAATTCCAAATTGTGTAACCTAAAACAGCTACAATAATTAATAAAAATATAATTATAAAAATTTTTTGATTTTTAGTAAGTTCGTTCATAAGTAACCTCCGTAATTAATAATTTTTAATACTATACAAAATAATCAATTAATCTAAAATTTTATCGAAGCTCCCAATTCACGTCCTTCTAACAAAATTCAAAAGAATTTTGAAGAATGCCGGAAAGGTCCCCACTTGCTTCGCAAAATTTAATCTTAATTATTATTTTGTATTAATGTTAGATATTGGTGGGAGCGGTGTTCTTAGGCGATCCATTAAAATAAAAATATAATATAATAAAAAATAGAAATAATTGTTGAAAAAAAACGAATTATAGTATATTATTTATTAATAAAAAAATAAGGGAGAATGTAATGAAAAATAAAAAATTAATAGTATCGTTTTTAATAGTTTTTATTGTTCAAATATTCTTAGGGAATATGAGTTTTGCACTAGAAAATAACATAGAAATTAGTGCACCATCTGCAATTTTAATAGAGAGTAAAACAGGTAGAATATTATATGAGAAAAATTCAGAGGAGAAAAGGTATCCTGCAAGTACAACTAAAATTATGACAGCTCTTTTAACCTTAGAAAATGTGGAAGATTTGCAATCTAAAGCTACAGTAAGTTATAATGCTGTGTTTTCAGTGCCTTCAGGATATTCTGTAGATACTCTAAAGGTAGGAGAGGAACTTTCAATAGAGGAACTTTTATATGCACTTTTGGTAAAATCTTCAAATGAAGCTGCAAATGTTTTAGCCGAATATGTTGCAGGAAATGTAGATAGTTTCGCTACAATGATGAATACAAGAGCTGCTGAGCTAGGATGCAAAAATACAAATTTTGTTAATCCAAACGGTATCCATAACGAAAATCATTATTCAACAGCATACGATTTATCATTAATTGCAAAAGAAGCTATGAAAAATGAAACATTTAGAAAAATAGTAAGTACAGTATCACATACACTTCCAAGTACAAATAAATATGAGCAAACAGATAGAAATTTAATTACAACAAATGATTTAATAAACAAGAAAAATAAAAACTATTATGAATATGCTATTGGAATAAAAACAGGTTATACAGCATATGCTAAAAATTGTTTAGTAGCAGGAGCAAACAAAGATGGTGTAGAGCTTATTTCAGTAGTACTTGGTACAGATAAAAAAGAAATAAATGGTTTAAGCAAAAGAGACACAGATACAAAGACATTATTTGAATATGTGTATAACAATTTTTCACAAAAGAAAGTATCAACAGCAAGAGAAACAGTGGTAGGGCAAACAAAAATAAAAGGTGCAACAACTGAAACAAAAAACTTAGATTTAAATACAGATTCGGATATTAATATTTTAGTTACAAATGATAAAGAAAAAGATGAAATAAATGGTGAAATAAAACTAAATGAAGATATAAAAGCTCCTATAGCAAAAGGAGATACACTAGGTACTATAACATACAATTCAGATGGAATTGAATATACTGCAAATGTAATAGCAGCAAACGATGTTCAAAAAAGTAATTTAATTCTAAACATTTTAAGAATATTATTAGTTATAGTGTTATTATTATTAACATATTTATATTTAAAAAACAAGAGAAAACGTAAAATAAATAAAAAATATAAAAAAGCAAATTACGTATATAAATAAAAAAATGAACCAAACGGTTCATTTTTCTATTTATAATCTTTTCCTAAAGTAATTGTTAAATCTGCATCTACATTATCTTTTCCTGTTGTTGTTTTAGATTTTATATTAAGTAAGCTTTTTACTTTTGAAATTGTATCATCTTCTTGTTTTGTTCTATTAGTAATTGAAGATGTTTTTTGTGTTGTTGTATTTCCAACTTTAACTACATCAAATCCATTATTTTCTAAAGCTTTTAAAGCAGGTTCTAATTTTTCTGAATCTCCAGTTCCATTTAATAATTCTACTGTAATATATTTTTCTCCGTTTGAAGTATCTTTTGTACCACCAAAGAACATATCATTTACAAGTTTTTCTGCTTCTGAATCTGTAACCTTTACAAACCATATTTCATTTATTTTTTTAGATTCATTTGGTAACATATCAGATTGCAAATTTTCGGTATCGAAGTTTACAGCATATGGTATGTAATCTTTTATTAAACTAACAGATAAATTTGTTTTTACATGTTTATTAACTATATCTAATAATTCATTTAGTTTAAATATATTGTTTGCTCTTATTGTTTGGTTAAGAGTTGCTTTTATAAAATCTCTTTGAGTATGCATTCTTCCTAAATCGTTATCACCATATTCTTTAGGATAAGAAGAACCATCATTATTATGTCTAAAACGTAGTAATTGTTCTGCTTTATTACCATCAATTTTTTGTGTTCCTTTTTTTAGATTAATATGTAATGTATTATCTTTAGAAGTATCATCGTATTCCATATCAATTGGAACGTCAAATTCAACTCCGCCTATTGCATCTACAATTTCTGTTAAAGCTTTAGTATCAACAAAAACGTAATATTTTAAATTTAGACCGGTTACTTTATTTACAGCTTTTACAGTATTCATAGGATCCTTTTTTATGTTATATACACAGTTAATTTTATCTGAAGTTGTTGCATTTGCTTCACTGTTTCCAATAAATGTATCTCTTGGAATTGAAAGCATATAAGCTTTTTGTGTTTTAGGGTCATATCTACAAGCCATAATGGAATCTGTCATGTTTCCGCTTTCACCTATTAATAAAAAGTCTAAGTTATCTAAGTTTGCTAAAGTTTCTTCATTTTGACCAAATAAAGTTGAAAGGAAACCTTGCATACTAAATCCGTTTTTAGAAAATCTATACATAAATATTCCAAAAAATATAATTAAAATAATTGCAATAATTATAAAAAATATTTTTAGTCCTTTATGACTTGATTTTTTCCTCTTTTTGCTTGATGTGTTAGGTTTGTTATTTGTAGTATTTATATTAGTTTTTTTTATGTTATCTTTATTATCTGTGGAGGTTTTAGAATGAGAATCCTTCATTCTTTTTGGTTTATTATCACTCACGTTAATTCACTCCTATTTAAAAAAATTACTTTTATAGTATAACAAATAAAAACAATAAATACAATAAAATTACATTATTTTTATATTTTTTTAATTTTAATTTGTAAAAAAAAATACACATAAATATAATGAAATTTTATTCAGTTTTTCAGCAGTATTACACGTTAAAAAAACGCAAAAATACATAATAAATCATGTATTGACGAAACACAAAAAGTTATGTACAATAAAAACAGAGGATATGAAAAAGGAGATGCAAACAAATGAAAAAATATAATATCAAAACAATTGAAAAATTTAAATCAAACGCCGCAATCACATTAATTGCCTTAATAATAACAATAATCGTATTATTAATATTAGCAGGCGTAACATTAAACATGGTAATGGGAGAAAACGGAATATTTGGAAAAGCAAATAATGCAAAAAATAAAACAGAAGTAGCACAATACGAAGAAGAACTAAGAATGTGTGTATTAGAATTGCAAACGGATGCAGCAGCAAACGGAACAACATTTAATATGGACACAATAAAAAATAAATTTGTAGAAAAAGTAAAAGAACTAGAAAACACAACAGAAATAGAATTTCCAACAGGAGAAAGTGAAACAAGACTAGATGGAACATATAAAGGTTATGAATTTTATATAGATGATAAATACGCAGCACATATAGGAGACAAAGCAACCGGAATAAGTTTAACAACAAGTTTAGAACCAAGCGGATGGACACAAGGACCAGTAACAGCAACAATAACAATAAAAAGCAATAATGGAATAAACAAAGTAGAACCAGATGAAGGAAGCAAAAACGGAAACAATGAATATATAATAACAAAAGAAAATATAGCAGAAAATACAAATTTTGAATACACAGTAACAGATGGACAAGGAAACACACAAACCAAAACAGTAGTAATAAACACAATAGATAAAAATTCACCAGCAGATTTTACAATAACAGCAGAAAACACAGAAGAAGGACTAAGAATAACAGGAGAAACGACAGATGCAGAAAGTGGAATAGATAAATATGAATATTATGCAAAAAAATCAGATGGTGAGTATAAAGCATATGATAGTAATCCAATAACAGGACTAGCAAGTGGAACATATAGTGTATATGCCATAGCATACGATAAATCAGGAAACAAAAAACAATCAACAAATACAGTAGAAAATATAAAAATATCAAGAACATACTCAGATGTAACAGCACAAATGGTAGCAGAACATCCGGAACTATACTATGGACTAAAAGTAATAAATTATACATCACAAAATGGACAAAATGATTGGAGAATATTTTATTCAGATTGGAAAGAAAAAAGTATAGAACAGAATACAAATAATCCAACAGATACACATATATTTTTAATAACAGGAGATTATATAAACACAGCAGAAACAAATAGAATAAATACAACTGCAACAGGAATGACAACATCAAAATATAG
>OLQO01000123.1_pt1 | contig 78229 bp, 77 predicted proteins | sample 1672281 | NCBI WGS metagenome assembly OLQO01 (sample SAMEA3136667, study PRJEB25190) | human gut metagenome | biome: human gut; feature: human-associated habitat; material: faeces | place: Austria | collected 2013
CGTCCAATAAGAACGGCTGGAAATAGAAAAGGAACGTCATTTTAGGCGTTCCATAGTCTATAAGTTATTCAATTTTTTCTTGTTTCAATACTGATGTGCTGTACCATATCTTTGCATATCTAGGAAAACTTGCGTATCAAGGCTCATTCGTTAGTAGTAAATAAGTAGTAAATTGATGTGTTTGTTTCCTTGAAAATGCTGATAGATACTGTGTTTTAGCGGATAATCAGATTTTTATTGTGTTTTTGAACAAAAAAAGAATGAACTTTAGAAATAATTATTCATTCTTAACTTAAAGTTTCAATAAAATTATTAATTTCTTCGTCACTATTAAAGTGAAAAGCATAACCTTTTTTATTATATTGTACTAATAATATATTATTAGCATTAGCATAATTTAAAGCAAATACTGTTTGGTTGTAAATGGCTTCTTTATTTGTACTATTAACACTTATATAATATGTAATTGCTTTTGGGGGACAACCAAACCATGAATAAGTTATTTCCTGTTCTATAGAAGTAGCAGTTTTTAATTTATTAATTATAGTATTAATTGTATTGCTAGATACTTCAGTATTATACAGTTCTGTTTTAGGTGGTTCATCAGTATTAGAAGCTTTACTTTCACATTTACTTATAAAAGGTACTATTTCCTCTTTCTGTATAGAGGAATATAAAGTATTTTCTAATTCATCAAAATCAACTTTAGTATTGTTATTCTTATCTCTTTCTTCTTTATCAGTATTATTACTACTTTGTTTATCACTACTTTCAGCTTGTTTGTTGCTATTATTTATAATTTTATAATAACCAACACATCCAATTACTATTACTAAAATAATACCAATAATAAATATTTTACCCTTTCTCTTAGTTACATTATTCATTGCTACAAATCTACCTTTCATTATTTATTTTACCATGATTTCTATATGTAATTACAAAAAAGATTGATATCTATCATTTTATAAGCAAGAGAACTTGATAAATGTGATAAACTAATATGGATGGATACTAATAAATTTATCAATTATGGTGGTAACTTTTCAACAAATAAAAGAATAACTACTAGCTGTATTAATTATGATCAGAAGTTTAATGAGTATTTAAATATTGATTTTATCTTAGTGTTAAGAAAATATTAAAGAAATGAAGGTGTTAAAATGAATAAGATTATTGTTATTGAAGGAGCTTGTGATGGAATAGGTAAAACAACACAATATGAATTACTCTATAACCATTTATTAACAGATAAAAAGCAAGTTACTACACATCACTTTCCAAGCTATAACGTTTATCAAGGAAAAGGGGTAGAAGAATATTTAAAAGGAAACTATGGTAAATTAGATGAACTTAGTCCTTATTTTATAAATAACCTTTATGCAAGTGATAGAGCAATTACTTGGTACACTAAATTAAAAGAGGCTTATGAAAAAGGTGATACCTTGTTATTAGATAGATATACTACTTCAAGCTTAATTTATCAATCAGCATTTTTTGATAATATAGAAGAGAGAAAAAAATTTATCGACTATGCTAGTGATTATGAATATAATAAACTAGGTATAAAGAAACCAGATATGGTTATCTTTTTAACGGCACCATTTGAACTAGTGAATAAACTTCGTACAGAAAGAATAGATAATGATGGTATAGCAAATGATATTTATGAAAAAAGTACTAAACACATGAAAAAAGTATATGATAATTCCTTGTTTGTAGCAAAGTATCTTTCTTGGAATATAATAGAATGTAGTGAAAATGGCAAAATGAAAGATATTAATACTATACATAATGAAATATATAAATTAGTAACTAAAAATTAGTCTTTATAGATTAATTTTTTTCTTTCGACAAAAGTTTCTCATCCTAGCTGTTATATTAAAAAAAAGGAGGGAAGATGAGAAAAAAAGTAGCAGTTGTCAGTATAATAATATGTCTATTAATAATTATGATACCTGATAAGCCAAAAGAAAACCCAAAGATAGAACAAAAAGTAACTAATGTCGAAGCAACAGATATAAATACTACCGCCACAGTTAAGGAAGAAAAGAAAAATGAAGATGAGAAATTTACATTATCAATAGATAACTTAATTAAAAATGAAAAAGTAATGCAAACAACTGATAATGAATTTTATATGAATCATAATAATCAAAAAGAAAACTTTATCGGTGGAAGTTTATTTGTTGATTATCGAATAAATCTTGCTAATACGAGAAAAATAATTATTTATGGACATAGTTCTTCTACAGTAGATATACCTTTTACTAAACTGTTAGGATATAAAAAACAATCATTTCTAATAAGTCATCCTAATATAGAATTAACATATAAAGATAAAAAAGAAATATATCAAATATTTACAATTATGCTTTTAAAAGAAGATTACTTCTATACAAGATTAACACTTGATGATGAAAAGTTTATTAAACATTTAGAAGAACTAAAGAAAAAATCTATATATGATACAGGTATAAATATAGAAAATACAAATAAAATATTAATACTACAAACCTGTTCGCAAGATGAAGATGGACAGTATCTTGTGATTGGGGCTAAATTAAAGGAGATAATATGATTAAAAGATTATTTTTTATGAGTTTAGTAACATTAATGTTACTATTAAGTAGTATTCCAGTTTCAGCTAAAAACTTAAGTAAATATCAAGCAAAAAAAGAAACAGAAAAAGTTTTATCCACAGGTATTGTGGAAAAAATAGATGTACATATAACAAAAAGAGTGATTGATTCTGTAACTGCAACTTACACAATAAAAGAAGATTATAATGAAGATACAATAAATATAGTACCAAGTATTTTTAAAGCAATTAGTGAAAGTGATGGCTATGTACCAGGAGAAGGAATTAAAGTTAATATTCAAATAATTAATAAATCAAATAATAAATACTTATACAAAGATAAAAGTTTTATCTTATCTACAATGGATATTAGTAATTATGAAGAAAGATTAGAAAACAGTAAAGGTTTTGATGGACAAGTAATAGCAGGAACTTTTGGACCTAATAGAACAGCAAATACAGCAATAAGAACATTATATGGAAAAAGTATAAAAAAAGATATGATGCTTGATGAGACTTTAGGGAAAAAACTAGAAGAAACAGGTTATAAAGGAATAGAAGAATTAAATAAATATTATTTAGATTTCTATAATAAAAAGTATAATTTAGAGTGTGAAAATCTAGAAGATTTACCAGCAAATGTAATAAGTGAAATATTTAATGGAAATAATTATCCTATTAAAGAAAGTAATTTAGAAATAGCAGAACTTGGTTATAACTATTGGTATAATGTCTTATTTAGTGTCTTATTTGGTGATGAAAAATATGATTATAAAACAAGTAACTTATCAGCAATCGGTAGTTATATGCGAAATAAAGAACTAGGTAATGACTACTTTACTAAAGATTTAGGAATAATTAATCCATCAAGTGAAAACAGTTTAAGAACAATGAATTTTTATATAAATGGACCATATACAACAAACGCATATATGAATTATGAATTTGGAGCATATATGGAATTTCAACTAACAAAAGAAAAACCCAAAGAAATAGAAACTATTAATATAAATGAAAATAAAAATGATGAAATAGTTCCACCTAAAACAGGTGTATAGTATCAGTTAATTATAACTGATATTTTTTTGTATAAAAATAAGAACTTTATCAATAATAATACTGGAAGGTGATAAAAATGAATTATGAACAAGTACCAACTATTATTTCTAACAAAGATTTAGATTATTTAGTAGATATGTTTAATTGGAATTATCTAGCTTATAAAAAAATGATTAATTCTATAGATATGATAAATAATTTAGAAATAGAAGAAATGATAGAAAAAGCAAGTGATACTTTTAAAGAAAATTTGAATATCATACTAGATATCTTAAATGAAGGAGGAAATCATGGGTAAAGAAATATCTAATACTATGATAGAAGTAGAAGAAGGAATAGAATTAAATGATAAAGATTATATAAGTGATCTGTTAACAACTCTAAAAGCTATAGTTAAAGATTATACAGTAGCACTTACTGAAGCAAGTAATGAAGAATTATTTAGTAAGTATAAAGAAATGTATGATAAATTATTAAATCTTCAAAGAGAAATTTTTGAGGTTATGTTTAGATGTGGTTTTTATAAACTAGAGGAAGTTACCCCTACAAAAGTTTCGGAAAAATATCAAATATTATTAAAAGAACAAGAAGAAACAGAAGGAGAATAAAATGAAAGAAACAAATGAATTATTAGAACATATCTATAAAGATGCTTCAATGGGTAGTTATACAATGGAACATTTATTAGGAGAACTTAAAGATAGAGATAACAAGATTAAAGGTTTAGCAGAAGATATTTTAAAAGAATATCAAGAATTTAAAAATCAAGCTAAAGAAAAACTAAAAAAAGAAAACATTAAACTTGAAGAAGAAGGACTTGTTTCAAAAATGATGTCCACTATGGGAATTACTAAAGAAGTAAAGAAAGATAATAGTGATGCTGCTATTGCTGATATGTTAATTAAAGGTGTATCAATGGGTTCTATTGAAATGGAGAAAAAAATAAAAGATTTTAGTAAAGAAGCTAGTAAGGAAGAAAAAAAGTTAGCAGAGGACTTTTTAAAGTTTCAACAGAAGACTGTGGATAAACTAAAAGAATACTTATAAAACTGTGGAAAACAGTTTTTTTCTTGACCAAAAGATTAATTAAAGATGTGGATAAAATATAAGTAGAAAGTATTAATTTATAAATTGTGAAAAACTGTAATGTCTGTAAAATAATATGACTGTTTTTTAGTTTTAAATGATATACTTATAAGGAGAGGTGAACTATGTTAGAATTAAAAAATATAAATAAAAGTTATAAAACAGGAACTTTTATTCAACATGCTTTAAAAAAAGTTAATTTAAGTTTTAGAAAAAATGAATTTGTAGCAATTTTAGGGCCATCAGGAAGTGGAAAAACAACATTACTCAATATAATAGGTGGTTTAGATAGATATGATTCTGGTGATTTAATAATAAATGGCAAAAGTACTAAAAAATTTAAAGCAACAGAATGGGATAGTTATCGAAATAATTGTGTTGGTTTTATTTTTCAATCATATAACTTAATAAGTCATATAAGTGTTTTAGAAAATGTAGAAATGGCTTTGACTTTATCTGGCTATAAAAGGAAAAATAAGAAAGAAAAAGCCTTAGAAGCTTTAGAAAAAGTTGGATTAAAAGACCATGCCTATAAGAAACCTAATCAATTAAGTGGTGGGCAGATGCAAAGAGTTGCAATCGCTAGAAGTTTAGTAAATAATCCTGATATAATTCTTGCTGATGAACCAACAGGAGCCCTTGACTCTGCTACTAGTGTTCAAATAATGAATCTTATCAAAGAAATAGCTAAAGATAAATTAGTAATAATGGTAACACATAATCCAGAACTTGCTAAAGATTATGCTAATAGAATAATAGAATTTAAAGATGGTGAAGTATTATCAGATTCAAAGCCAGTAAGTAGTGATGAAGAAAATCTTGGTAAAGTTCATATCAAAAAAACAGTGCTAAGTTATTTATCAGCTATTCATTTATCTTTTAATAACATAAAAACGAAAAAAGGAAGAACTTTCTTAACAGCTTTTGCTGCATCTATTGGAATAATTGGTATTGCTTTAATATTATCATTATCAAATGGTTTTCAACTTCAAATAGATAAATTTGAAAAAAGCACTTTATCACAAATGCCAATAACCATTAGTAGTCAAGCTATGCAGATGGATGAATCAACTCTAGAAGAACAAATGCAATCTAATAATGAAAAGAAAGATAAATATCCAAGTGAAAAAGTAGTTAAACCAACTGAAACAATTATGGAGAAAATGGTACATAAAAATAATATTACGTCAGATTACTTAGAATATATAAATAATATTGATAAAAATCTTTTGAGTGGAATATCATTTCTTAAAAGAACAGGACTTAATCTAGTAACTGTAGATAAAGATAATAATTATAAAAAAATCGATATGTCTAATAGTATGTCATATCAATTATTTCCAACTAGAACTAGTGAGGAAGAAACTGGTGTAGTAGAAGATAATTATGATGTGTTAGCAGGTAATATAGATAGTAAAGAAATAGGTTTAATTCTAGCAGTAGATTCTAAAAATGGTGTTGATAAGTCATTAATTGAAAGTTTAGGGTTTGCTTCAACTGAAAATATTTCTTTTGATGATATCTTAAATAAAGAAATCAAACTAATTACTAATAATGATTATTATAAACAATTAGGGGCAAACTTTATTCCTGATAGTAATTATGAAAAAATGTATAATAGTACCAATAGTATAACTGTTAAAATAAAAGCTATTATTAGGGGTAAAGAAGATAAAGAAATGTTTACTAATCAAGCTGCTATTTTTTATACAGGAGCATTAGTTGATAAGATTATTTCTATAAATAAAGAAAGTGATATTGTAAAGAAACAAGAAGAATTAGATTATAATATTTTAACAGGAGCAAGTTTCGATGATACCACAACTAAGAATGACATTCTTGCTTATTTAGGAGCAGATGAAATTCCAGCAGTTATTTATCTTTATCCAAAAGATTTTAAAAGTAAAGATAAAATAACAGGTTATTTAGATAAGTATAATAAAAATAAAGTAGATACTGATAAGATAACTTATACCGATATGGCTAAGTTAATGAGTAGTTTATCAAGTGGTATAATGGATGCTATTACAGTAGTTTTAATTGCATTCTCATCTATATCTTTAGTGGTATCTAGTATAATGATAGCAATAATTACTTATATATCAGTCTTAGAAAGAACTAAAGAAATTGGAATTTTAAGAGCATTAGGAGCCCGAGCTAAAGATATAACGAGAGTGTTTAATGCTGAAACTATGTTAATTGGTTTATGTAGTGGAATCTTAGGATTAGTTATTGCTTATCTGTTAACATTTCCAGCTAACAGAATAATAGAAAATTTATCAGGATTAGCTTCTGTAGCAAAATTAAATCCTATTCATGCTCTTATTCTCTTATTAATTAGTGTTTCTCTAACGGTACTTAGTGGTTTTATTCCTGCAAAAATGGCTAGTAAAAAAGACCCAGTAGTAGCACTTAGAACAGAATAATCTTTTAAAAAGAAAAAAACTCTGCTATAATTGAGTAGTAGAGTTATCTACGCCGACTTAGCTTAGTTGGTAGAGCAACGCATTCGTAACGCGTAGGTCGAAGGTTCGAGTCCTTTAGTCGGCACCATTAAAGATTATTCAAACTTCTTATGGAGTCAATTTTTTCATAAAAATACACAATGAGTGACAAAAACAATAGTAAAAATAATATAAAATGCACAATAATTCAAAAATATTGTGCATTTTTGTTGTAAAAAGTTAAAAAGTGTAATTATGATAAGAGATTATTAAAATTATTTGTTGATGCAAACGAAAGATATAGTGAATATAAATCTCTTCTGAAAAGTAATATTCCTAACTATAACAGTTAGTTTTATCTTTTTTGTCTTAATCAAAAGAAGTATAATATAAGTAAGAAAAAAACAATGTGTATAGGAGTAGTTATGAGTAGAAAAAATACAAAGTCAAAGAACTTAATAATAATAGCATTTACTTTATATGTTTTATTACTAACTTGGATTATTGTCTTTAAATTTAGATTAAACTTATCAGATTTAAAATCTATAAGAACAATTAACCTTATTCCTTTTAAAGCTAATGGAGTAGTCAATGGAATGAGAGAAACAGTTATTAACGTAGTTTTATTCATTCCTTTAGGAATGTATCTAAAATATCTTTTAAAAGATAGAAAATTTTTAAGTATAGTTATAATTTCTTCAACTTCACTTTTATTTGAAATATTACAATACATCTTTCACATTGGTGTATCAGATATAACAGATATTATTATGAATACTATAGGTGGTATCATAGGAATGATTTTAATGGTGATACTTCTTTTAATAGCTAAGAAAAATAATGTGTTAAATAAAATTTTAGATTATATATTAATATTTTTACCACTATTAATGTTTTTAGGACTATTTATAATTTAATAGAAAGAAAGATAACAATGGAATTTATTAAAGCAAAAACAATCTTAATTAAAGTAAAGTATGGTGCTGACTGGTATGGTATAGATTATAATATGAACTTATATAAAGGATGTACTCACGGCTGTATTTATTGTGATAGCAGAAGTAATTGTTATCATATAGATAACTTTGATATAGTTCGCGGTAAAGAAAATGCACTTTATATTTTAGAAAAAGAACTAAGAAAAAAATCAAGAGGAGTAGTTGGCATTGGTGCAATGTCAGATACCTACAATCCACTAGAACAACAATATGAACAAACTAGAAAAGCATTAGAACTTATAGAAAATATGGTTTTGGCGTTTCAATAGATACTAAAAGTGATTTAATTTTACGCGATATAGATTTATTAAAAAAAATAAACTTAAATAATAATGTTATAATTAAATTCACCATAACAACTCCAAATGATGAGTTGTCAAAAATAATTGAACCAAATGTTTGTGTTTCTTCTAGAAGACTAAAAGCTATTAAAATATTAAATGATAATGGAATTTTTGCAGGTATTATGATGAATCCAGTTTTACCATTTATTACTGACAATGAAAAAGACATAAAAGAATTAGTAAGACTTGCTTATGAAAATGGTGCTAAATTTATTCATACCTATATGGGAATGACTTTAAGAGAAAATCAAAGAGATTATTACTATGAAAAATTAGACGAAAACTTCAAAGAATTAAAGGAAAAATATATGAAATATTATGGAGATGGATACGATTGCATTGTTCCAAACTATAAGAAGTTATATAAAATTTTCACTGAAGAGTGTGATAGATATGGCATTTTGTATAATATGGAAGATATTATAAAGGCTTACAAAAAAGTGAAAATTAACAATAAGCAAATTTCATTTTTTTGAAAGCGAAAAAGTAATTAACAATCAAGTTTTTATTGATAAATATCAAATAGTATTAGAAAATGATAATAGTAAAGGAGAAGATAAATAATGAATAAAACATTAGAAGATTTAAAAAGTAGAAGAAGTTGTAGAGACTTCAAAAATGATATGATAACTGAAAAAGAGTTAGAAGCAATCATAGAAGCTGGTACTTATGCTCCAACTGGACATGGAAAACAATCACCAATTATTATAGCAATAACTAATAAAAAAATACGTGATAAAGTAGCTGAAGAGAATAGAAAAATAGCTGGCTTTAAAGAAGAGATTGATCCATTTTATGGAGCACCAGTTATTTTAGCAGTCTTAGCTGACAAAACTGTACCAACCTATATTTATGATGGAAGTTTAGTTCTTGGTAATATGTTAAATGCTGCTGAAAGTTTAGGCTTGGGTAGCATTTGGATTCATAGGGCAAAGGAAGAATTTGAATTACCATTTGGAAAAGAATTACTTAAAAATTTAGAAATAGAAGGAGACTATGAAGGAATTGGTTTTTGTGCATTAGGTTACAAAAATAAAGAAACTCCAAAAGCAACTCCTCGTAAAGATAATTATATATATTATATAAGATAATAGTAGTATAGGATGTGAAACTTTATGAATGAAATAATGAAAATAATGGATACTATTGAGTATGGCTTTTTAGATAATTCTTCAAATGATATCTTTAAAGATAAAGATGTAGAGCAAGTTTTTAATAAAATTTATTATCTTATGTCACCAGAAGAATTATTAATAAAAAAGAAAGGTGTCTGTTGGGATCAAGTTGAATTAGAAAGAAAACTATTTACAAACAATAGTATCAAAAATAAAACATACTTTATCTATGCAGACAATCATGATACACTACCATCACATACTTTTCTTGTATTTTATAAGAATAATAAAGTCTATTGGTTTGAACATTCTTGGTATGATGAAAAAGGTATTCATGAATATAATACTTTGAATGAGTTATTATTAGATGTTAAAGAAAAGTTTTTAAGAAGTAGAAAAGATGAAATAGAATCAACTGATAAAGTTCATTTATATGAATATCAAAAGCCTAAAAAATATCACCTTAGTTGTGAAGAATTTTATCAATATATATTTACTCAAGAGAAAATATATTAAAAAATAAAATTCTAGACAGGCGTAAAATTTTAGTAAAACTCGTAACACTTTAATTGTAAAAATAACCAAAATGCTAGCTATTTTTTTTAATAAAATTATGCTATACTCAATGTATCATTTGTGATTATTAAATAAATAAAATCATAATATGGTAAAGAAAGGTGGATATTAATGATTATTGACTTCATAAGAGGATTTTTTATGGCCTTAGCTGATAGTGTTCCAGGAGTAAGTGGTGGAACAATTGCATTTTTAATGGGATTTTTTGATAAATTTATTAATTCATTAAACTATTTAATGAAAGGTACAAAAGAAGAAAAAATAAAATCAATTAAATTTCTAGCTAAGATATTTTTAGGTTGGATTGTTGGAATGGGACTAGCTGTTACTATTCTAGCAAACCTATTTGATAAAGAAATATATAAGATGAGTTCCTTATTCTTAGGATTCATTATAGCAGCAATTCCAGTAATGATTATGGAAGAAAAAGAATCTGTTAAAGGAAAATATAAAAATATTATCTGGGCTATTGTTGGAGCAGTTGCTGTTATTTTATTATCATCATTAAAAATGGGAAGTAATTTAGACTTAACCCATTTAAATATAATTATGTTTATCTATATATTTATAGCAGGAATGCTAGCTATCTCTGCAATGGTATTACCAGGAATATCTGGTTCAACAATACTTTTATCCTTTGGTTTATACATTCCAGTAATAAATGGGGTAAAAGATTTTCTACACTTTGACTTTAGTAGTTTTACCTTACTATTCGCCTTAGGACTTGGTATCCTTTTTGGAGTAGCAACAGTTTTAAGATTAATCAAGAAATTACTAGATAATCATCGTAGTGCTATTGTATATGCAATTATTGGTATGATGATTGGTTCTTTATATGCAATAGTGATTGGACCAACAACATTAAAAGTACCACAAGAAGCTATGACATTAAAAACATTCAGTATAATATTCTTCATTATAGGAGTAGTAATAGTTTTAGCCTTTCAACAAGTTAAAAATTTACCATTCTATAAAAAAGAACTAGCAAAAGATGAATAATTATGCTTTTTCAAGCACAAAAGAATAATAATTTATATTGAGAGAATTAGAATTAAATAACTTTTCTAATTCTTTCTCTTTATCATTTAAACTATAAGTGAAAGGATAAAACGTAGTAACTTTATAACCAGAATCAGTTGCTAAACGACTAATATCGCTACTTGTAAAATAGTTTTGTTTCTCAAAATTTTCATAATACCAGTTGTCATTTAATAGCAGGCTAATATTTTTTATAGAACTAATATTTTTAAATTCTCCAACAATTTTTCCATTACTAGCTAAATATTTATTTATGGTTTTTAAAAAGATAAATGGACTATCAACAAACTCTAAATAATTACCTATATAAATAGTATCAAATAAATAGTCATCTAATTCTTCTAAAGACTTAACAGTTTTAAAAAACTTATTACTAAATAATCTTTTATTATCATCACTTTCAAGAGAAGTAATACAGGCATTTTTAAAGTAATACTTAATTCTTAAAGAAGAAACTCCAATTCCTGCATTATAATCTAAAATATTATTACCTCCCCCTAAAAAAATAGAAGCATTCTTATTTTTATCAAATTCAAAACACGAAAAGTGCCATTTATTTTCAAATGTTTGTCTATTTTTTAAAATAAGGGTATTGAATTTAGAAACATCGTGTCTAAAAGAGCTACCTCTATCATGATAAATGAATGAATCATGACATAAGAATAACTTATATCCTAAAGAAATAATTTGTAATGATAAATCATTATCTTCTATATAGCCTGGTGAATAACTTATATCTAATACTTTGATTTTATTAATAACTTCCCTTTTAATCAAAAGACAAAAACCAATTAGAAAAGCTTTTTCTTCCCAACGGTTACTATCACTAATATTATTAAAAAAAGCTTTATTTTGCATATCATTATAGTCACTATAAATAAAATTGCATCCTTGTAAATTGTCATTACAATTAGAAATAGCTCCAACAGCTCCTGTGTTATTGTTATGATATAAACATTTTCTTAAGTTAGTTAACCAGTTATTAGTAACAATAGTGTCATTATTTAAAAGAAGTATATCATAATTATAATTAGCTACTTCAATACCTTGATTACAACCTATAGGAAAACCTAAATTATTGTCATTGTAAATAACTTTTATCTCATCTTGTGTTTTTAACCAATCCTTTGTACCATCAGTAGAATTATTATCAATAACAATGATTTCATAAATTTCATCTTTAGTATATTTTCTAATACTCTCAAGACATAACTTCGTTTTTTCTAAATTATTATAAGTAAGAATAATAATACTAGTTCCCATATTTTCACCTCATTAAAATTTATGAAGCGAGAATTGTTTTAACTTATGTAATTAAACGACAACTATTTACAATATCAGTAAAGAAAAATAGTAAATCATCTCTAAATAGTATATAATTAAATAGAAAAGAGGTAATTATGAAAAAGAAAAGAGTTTATTTTTTGTTAAGTATACTAACTGTTTTAGCAATGTCAATTAATAAAAAAATGATTTATGATAAAGTAATGCCTAATATAAATATAGTGAAACTAAGTTTCTCTTTAATGGCTATACTAGTTGTAGCATTTTATCTTTTTTATAAAAAATATAATAAGAAAACATCACTATTAAAACATATCTTAGCAGGTATTTTCTCTTTTTGTTATGTAATAGGAGCTAGTTATCAAGAAATAGGTTCTTTTGGCTTAGTCTTTAATAGTTCTACTCTCATTTTGATAAGTTTAGTTCAATTGTTTTGTTATTACTATTTAATAAAGACAATATTTTGTTTTATTGACACGTTTTTAGAAAGAAAAGTATCTATTAAAATAAATAATAATAATAAACTAGTTCAAAAATTTAAAGCTCATCCATTTCTCTTTTCAGTAGTAGTTATCTTAATAGCTTGGTCTATTTATATGTTAGCGTTTTATCCTTTGATTTTATCAAAAGACCCAAGCTTTCAAATAAAACAATTTTTTAATGTAAAAACTAAGTATATAGATTATGTTATTCCGTTATCAAACAAAGTAAACTTAACTAATCATCATCCAGTATTTCATACAATGTTGTTAGGTACCTCGATAAAAATAGGTCGTTTATTTGGTAGTGATAATTTTGGCTTGTTTTTATATGCTATAATGCAAAGTATAACTCTAGCAAGTAGTTTGGCCTTTACCATTTCGTATCTTTATAAAAGAAAAAAATCTCTTATTTTATCATTCAGTTTATTAATAATTTACTCATTAGTACCAATGTTTCCATTTTATGCAATGAGTGCTGTTAAAGACACACTATATACAGCTATTCTAATTTTCTTTGTGATGACTTTACTTCAAATAGTAGATAAAAAAGAAATGGAAACAAAAGAGTATATTGCACTTGGCATTTTAAGTGTCTTACTATATTTACTTAGAAATAATGGTATTTATATAGCAGTATTAACATTAATAGCCTTAATGATATACAAGAGAAAAGAATTACTTTATCTTAGTGTTTTATTACTATTTATTTTAACCACTTATATAAGTTATGATAAAGTTCTTCTACCAGCTTTAAAAATACCAGCAGGGAGTGTTAGAGAGCAGCTATCTGTACCATTTCAACAAACAGCAAGATATGTAAAAGAACATGAAAAAGAAATCAGCACTGATGAAAAAGAAAAGATAGATAAAGTATTGGGTTATGAAACTTTAAAAGAAAGATATAATCCAAATTTAGCAGATCCAGTTAAAAATCAGTATAATAAGTATACAACAAAAAAAGAATTGAAAGATTACTTTCAAGTTTGGTGGAAAGAGTTTTTACTGCATCCAACAACATATTTAGAAGCAACGTTGAATAATACTTATGGTTACTTTTATCCTGATACGTCTAATTGGTATATATATTCTGGTAAAAATTATAACAAATTAATAACAGAAGATAATCTAGTTAATTATCATTATAATAAATTATCATTTTTAAGAACTATTCTTTCGGGTTATGGAATAATGTTTCCCTATCTACCAGTAATAGGTTTATTAGCAAATATAGGTTTTTCAGCTATGACTTTATTAACAATTATGACCTATCTACTATGTTCAAAAGAAAAGAAATACATAATTGCTATGTTACCTAGTTTTTTATCATTGTTAATTTGTTTCATTTCTCCTGCTAATACCTATTTTAGATATAGTATGCCATTTGTCTTCTTAATACCATTTTATACTAGTTATATTTATTTGATATTAAGAGAAAACAATTCTTGAAAAAGAAGGCTCATAATGTTATTATAAAGATAAGAATAGAGGGTGAATGATGGAAGTTTTTGTACATTTTTTTAGGGATACACTTAGTGGCCCTATTTATGTTATCACAGTAATAATTGCAATCATTTTAATATTTGCTTGTATTGGTTATTTAGCAGAAAATAAAATAAAAGAGAAGAAACAAAAAGAGAAATATGCTGAGGTAGCTGGTCCTGGTGAAGTGGTTAAATCAGTTGAGGCGACCGCTCCGATTCCTGTTGTTAGTACTGTAGCAACTCCAGTTAATGAAGTTTCTGTAGCTCAGCCAGTAGCAGTAGAACAACCAGGTGAGAAAGTAAAAACTGCTCCCGTAGAGCCTGCTGTAACACCTGTTCAAGAAGTTAAACCAATAACTAATTCTGTTCAGGCACAAGAAGTAGCTCCCCCAATAGTGCCAGTTAAAGAACCTCTTCCTCAAATTAAACCAGTAGTTAAAGAAGTTGTAGAACAACCTGCTGCACCAACACAACCAAAAGTAGAAGTGGTAAAGATAAATCCTATACCACAAGTTATAGTAGAAAATAAAACTACTGTACAACCAGTACAAGAACAAGCTAATTAAGAGATTACAAATTAATAAAAATATAGTATACTAATAAGAAGTAAGGAGGAAAGATATGGTCATTACAGCAACAACAGTAATTACAATAATTAAAAAAATTATTGATATATCAATAGTTTGGTTAATGGTTTATATATTATTAAAAAGCATTAGAAATAGTGTAAAATTGACACTTTTATTTAAAGGCGTCGTTATTATCGTATTTTTAAAAGTAATAAGTGATATTTGTGGATTTACTACAGTAGGTGTCCTACTTGAGTATATAATTATGTATGGTCCATTGGCACTTATCGTTATTTTTCAACCAGAAATACGTAACATTCTAGAACAATTAGGAAGAAGTCAACTTTTAGGCAGACATAAAACTTTAACCGTAGATGAAAGAGAACACTTAGTCTATGAAATAATTCAAGCAATGGATTACTTAAGGAAAAACCGTATTGGTGCTTTAATGGTAATAGAGCGTGATGTAAGTTTAGGTAATTATATTGATAAAGCAAAAAAAGTTTATGCTGATTTGACAAGTGATTTATTAGGAGCAATATTCTATGAAGGTAATCCACTTCATGATGGTGGAGTTATTATTCAAGGAGATCGTATAACTTGTGCTGGGGCAGTATTTCCAACTAGTAGTAGTACAAAAATAAATAAACATGTTGGAACAAGACATAGAGCTGCTTTAGGATTAGCAGAAGAAACAGATGCTATTTGTTTAGTTGTATCAGAAGAAACAGGTCGTTTATCAGTAGCTATTAAGGGAGAACTTTATTATAACTTATCACTTGATGATGTTAGAATGATGTTAATAGATGAATTAAAACCAAAAACAAATAGTACCTATGATCAGGAAGAATTAGAAGAGGAAGAATTATATGAAGAAGATATTTAAAGGAATAGGAAAATTATTTTCCCATATTGGAGCTTTCTTTGATCATATTTTAATTACTCCCATTACAAAATTTATTTTAAAGGTTACTGATTTTTCAAAGAAAAATGCTAAAAGTATTGAAAGATTTTTAGGTAGAAAACAAACACTTATAGTTATTAGTTTATTAGTGGCACTCTGTATTTTCTTTATAATAGATGGTGAAAGTAGTGCTACTATCGATCAATATGCTGAAATACTTTATGATCAACCAGTAACTGCAACCTATAATGAAGAAGCATATGTAGTTGAAGGATTACCAAAGACAGTTGACATAACATTAGTAGGACAGAAAAGACATATCTTCTTAGCTAAACAATCACCAAGTGAGGGAGTAACAGTAGACCTTACTGGATTAAAACCAGGTCAACATAAAGTTACACTAAAATATAGTCAAAGACTTAAATCATTAGATTATAGACTAGACCCATCAACGGTAACAGTTACTATTTACGAAAAAGTAAGTGCTACTAGAACATTAACATATGATGTTTTACATAAAGATAATTTAGATAGTAAATTAAATATTGATAAAGTAGAACTAGATCGTAGTGAAGTTATCATTAAAGGAGCAGAACAGAAACTTAAGAAAGTTGCTACAGTTAAAGCTTTAGTAGATGTAGATGATTTTGTTAATCCAGAACCAGGAGAAATGACACTTAAGAATGTTCAATTAGTTGCATATGACACTAATGGAAAAGTTGTAGATGTAGAGATTGTTCCTAAGAATGTAACAGCAAAAGTAGTTATTACTTCTCCAAGTAAGGAAGTACCATTAAAAATAGTACCAAAAGGAGATTTAGCATTTGGAAAAGCTATTAAATCTTTAAGTACAAGTGTTACTAATGTAACAGTTTATGGTAGTGAAGAAGCACTAGCAAATATTAGTTCCTTACCAGTAGAAGTAGATGTAACTGGACTTGAAAAGAGTAAAGATTATACAGTGACTCTTAAGAAACCAACAGGAGTAACTGATATTAGTAGTAAGACTGTAACTGTTAAAGTAGTAATTGATGATTCTACGGTTAAAGAATTCCAAGATGTATCAATCGCTACAGAAAACCTAGATACATCTAAATATAAAGTTCAAGCTTCAAGTGAAGCTGATAGTAAAGTAACAGTAGTGGTTAAAGGTAGTAAGTCAATAATTGATAACATTGATCAATCAATTATCAAAGCATATGTAGACTTAAAAGACTTAGGTGTTGGTGAACATGAAGTTGAAGTTAAAGTAACAGGCGATGATGTAAAACTTACTTATACACCTAAAGTTAAGAAAGTAAAAGTTAAGATTACTGCAAAATAAAAGAAGAGCGAAAGCTCTTTTTTAGTCGTGTTCAAATAAATAACTAATGTCAATTAAACCAGCTATACCAATAATAATATAAATAATTTTAGCAATAATATTATCAGAACCACCAAACAAAGAAGCAACTAAATCAATGTTGAACAAGCCCACAAAAGCCCAGTTAATCGCTCCAACTATAATTAATACTAAACATATCTTTTTTAATGTATCCATAAATTTCCTCCTTTTTCTTTATTAGTATTTGTATTTTTTTTAGAATTATTCGTGAATATTTAAAAAGAAAATTTAATATAATAAAATGAAAACATAAATGAGGTGAATATATTGAAAAAGATTAGTCTTTTATTGCTACTTTCTCTTTTAGTAATCACTGGCTGTTCTAAAAATAGTGAACAAAATGTCTTGAAAAATATGTCTAAAGATATAAATAATAGTAAAGGATATATTTTAACAGGAAAGTTAGAAGTAGTTAATAATGACGATACTTATAATTATCAAGTAACATCAGCATATAAAAAAGGTGATTATTACAGGATAAGTTTAAAAAATACTGCTAATGATCATGAACAAATAATTTTAAAAAATGATGAGGGAGTTTATGTCCTAACACCTAGTTTAAAGAAAAGTTTTAAGTTCCAAAGTGACTGGCCTTATAATAACTCGCAAGTTTATTTATTACAATCAGTGATTCAAGATATAGAAAATGATAATAAAGCATCAATGGAAAAAGATAAAAATAATTACATTTTTACTAGTACAGTAAATTATCCAAATAATAGAAATTTAATAAAACAAAAAGTAACAGTAGATAATAAATTAGTATTAAAAAAAGTAGAGGTACTTAATGATAATGATATTCCAAAAATCACTTTAAATGTAAAAAGTATTGATAAGAGTCCAAAGTTTGGAAAGAATTATTTTGAAATTGAAGATATTATGAGTACTTTTGAAGATACTAATACAAAAGATACTAGACAAACAAGTAGTATAGATGATATTATTTATCCATTAGTAGTACCAGAAGGAACAAAACTTAAAAGTGAAGAGAAATTAACTAAAACTGGTGGAGAAAGAGTAATTCTTACTTTTGAAGGAGAAAAACCATTCTTATTAGTGGAAGAAACTGCTAAACAGGAAGATGAATTAACTATTATCCCAACTATTGGAGAACCTTATATGTTTATGGATACAATAGGAGCTTTATCAGATAATTCGCTTACTTGGAGTAGTGGTAATATGGAGTATTACTTAGTAAGTGATGTGATGAATCAGGAAGAGTTAGTAGAAATAGCATCTTCGATAAATGTATTACCAACAATGAAATAGTCTATGTGACTATTTTTTTGTACAGAAATATTCTACTGTAATGCAATAAAATACTAAAAGTTATAAAAAATACATAAATTAAATTTCTTTATATTAGCTAGCCTAACAATTACTTCTTTTTCTTTGAAATAATTGACGTTGGTACAAATTTTCTCTATAATATTAGAAGAAGAGGAGGCATCAAGATGATAGATGTTCGTGATATTTATAAAGATATAAATAAATACTTAAATAAAGAAGTAACCATAAATGGTTGGATTAGAAATCATCGTAAACAAAAAGAATTTGGATTTATTACATTTTTTGATGGAACAGTATTTGAATCTGTTCAAATTGTTTACGATAAATCATTAGCTAATTTTGATGATATTCAAAAATTAAGAGTAGGTAGTGCTATTAGTGTTACAGGATTAGTTGTAGAAAGTCCTAAAGAAGGACAAGAGTTTGAAGTTCAAGCAAAGAAAATTACTCTTGAAGGTGATTGCCCAGAAGATTATCCATTACAACCTAAAAGACATTCTATGGAATTTTTAAGAGAAATTGCATATTTGCGCCCTAGAACAAATACTTTTCAAGCTGTATTTAGAGTAAGAAGTGTAGCTGCTATGGCAATTCATAAATATTTCCAAGATAAAGGCTTTGTTTATTTACATGCTCCACTAATTACAGCAAGCGACTGTGAAGGAGCTGGTGAAATGTTCCAAGTATCAACGCTTGACTTTGAGAATCTAAAAGGTAAAGAAATAGATTATAGTAAAGATTTCTTTGGTAAAAGAACAGCTCTTACTGTATCAGGCCAATTACAAGGAGAAATATTTGCACTTGCATTTAAAAATATTTATACTTTTGGACCAACATTTAGAGCAGAGAATTCTAATACTAAAACCCATGCATCAGAATTTTGGATGATTGAACCAGAAATGGCTTTTTGTGAATTAGATAGATTAATGGATGTAGAAGAAGATATGCTTCGTTATATTATAAAATATGTAATGGATAATGCATATTCAGAACTTAAATTCTTTGATAACTTTGTACGTCCTGGTCTATTAGAAAGATTAAATACGGTTTTAAATGCTGAACCAAAAAGAATTACACATAAAGAAGCAATTACAATTCTTAAAGAAAGTGGTAAAGATTTTGAGAATAAACCAGAATATGGTGAGGACTTAGCAAAAGAACATGAAAAATACTTGACTGAAGAATATTTCAAAGCTCCTGTCTTTGTAACTGACTGGCCTAAAGATATAAAAGCTTTCTATATGCGCTTAAATGATGATAATGAAACAGTAGCAGCAGTTGACTTCTTAGTGCCACAAGCAGGAGAATTAATGGGTGGAAGTCAAAGAGAAGAAAGATATGATATCTTAAAGAACAGAATGGATGAATTAAAAATGGATGAGGAAGAACTAGACTGGTATTTACGTCTTCGTCAATACGGAGGAGTAAAACATTCAGGCTTTGGACTTGGTTTTGAAAGACTACTCATTTATCTAACAGGAATGGAAAATATAAGAGATGTAATACCATTCCCAAGAACTCCAGGAAACTGTGAGTTTTAAGGAGGCATTATGAATAAAGGTTATTACAATAATAGTAATGAAATGCAAGGTACTGGAAAAAGAATTGTTATAATAGTTATCTGTGGTTTATTGTTATTACTTTTTATGTACTTTTTAACAACAAAAATTCTATCTAAAGAAGTAACTAAAAGAAGAAAACAAGAACAAGTTACTGAATCAACTATTCAATATGATAAAATATTAGCAGGAGAGTCATTTACTGTTGATAGTGAAGAATATTATGTAGTTTATTATGATAGTACTGATACTGAATTAGCATCAACTATTTCTACTTATCAAGCTGATACTAAAGATATTAAATTATATAGTGTAGATTTAAATGATGGGATGAACAGAAAATACAAAACAGATGGAGATATTGATACTAGTAGTATTGAAAATTTAAAAGTAAAAAATCCTACTCTTATTCATTTCAAATCTAAAGAAGTAGTAGATGTTCTTACTAATCAAGATAAAATTAAAGATTATTTAACAAAATAACGTATGAGTCAATCGCTTGTACGTTTTTTCAATCTTTACATATAAAGAAAAAATTATCATAATCTAGTATATTTTTTATTTAGGTAGTACTTAAAACTATGATACAATGATATAGACGGTAGGTGAAAAAATGAATAAAAAAGAAAAACTAATTGAAGATGAAAATATAGATAATGTAAAAGAAGTTGTAACAATTCAAAAAGAAGGATTTAGTTATCCTGAAATGGTTATTATTATGATAATAGCTATTCTCTTTGGATTTTTAATTGGAAATGTAGTAAACTTTAGTAAGAAAGATACAGCTAGTAGTTCAGTTCCCAGTGATTTAAAAGAATTTGTTGCAACTTATAATGATATTGTTAATAATTATTATACTAGTGTTAATAAAGAAGAGTTAATAGATGCTGGTATTAAAGGAATGATTAATTATTTAGATGATCCATATGCTACTTATTTTGATGGTGTTAATAGCACAACTTTTAATCAAACTTTAGAGGGTAACTATGAAGGAATAGGTGTTGAGGTTACTAATGATAATAACAAAGTCAAAGTAACTAAAGTATTTGATGACACTCCTGCTAAAAAAGCAGGTATTAAAGTAGGAGATTATATAACTAAAGTAAATGGAACAAGTACAGAAGGGAAAACTCTTTCGGAAGTTGTTAGTAGTATCAAAAATGCTAAAAGTAAAGATGTAGAGATAACTATTACTAGAGATAATCAAGAAAAAGTATTGAAAGTAACTAGAACAACGGTTGATATGCCATATACTAGTAGTAAAGTTTATGAACAAAATGGCAAGAAGATAGGTTATTTAAAGATTGAAATGTTTTCTAATAATATTGGCAAACAAGTAAAAAAAGAATTAACTTCCTTAGAAAAACAGAAAATTGATAAATTAGTTATTGATGTTCGTGATAATCCAGGAGGATACTTAACACAAGTTACTGATATACTATCATTATTTATGACCAAGAAAGATGTTATTTATCAGTTACAAACAAAAGATAAAAAACAAAAAGTTTATGGAACTAGTAGTAAAGCTGCTTATAAATATCCAGTAACAATTATTATTAATGAAAATAGTGCATCAGCTAGTGAGATATTAGCAAGTGCTTTTAAAGAAACATATGGTGCCGAAGTAGTAGGAGTTAATTCTTATGGAAAAGGAACAGTACAAAAAACTGGTGATTTAAATAATGGTGATACTATTAAATATACCGTTCAAAAATGGTTAACTCCTAAGGGAAATTGGATTAATGAAAAGGGTGTATCTCCTACAAAAGAAGTTAAACTAGAATTAGCAAATGGTGAAAGACTAATAGAAGATAATGATACACAACTAAAAGCAGCTATTGAGTTAGCAAGTAAATAATAAGAATGTCAAATTTGGACATTTTTTTCTTTTAATTATAAAATCTATTGCCAAGAATGAAAAAACATGATACGATTTAAATGTCAAAAATACTGATATTTTTCCGCTATAAGTATTGAAGACATCTAGAGAGTAGGGATTGAATGATGACCAATGTTTACTTAAATAAAATTAAAAAAATTGTTCGTTCTTTCTACATAATTTGCTTAAGTTCTCAAGTTAACCATAGATTAACTTGGGGGGGGGTATTTATTCAATCTAATTAAAACTACTTTCTTTTATTGTGCTTTAAAGGTAGATTTATACATATTTGTATAGGTCTATCTTTTTTTGTTGATATAGGAGTGAGATAAATGAAGAAAAGGAAACGATTGATGTTGATAATTTGTTTAATTTTAGTAGCCACTATGGTTTTAGGAGTAAGTTATGCCTTACTTACAAAGAATATAGTTGGTAGTAGTAATAAAGTTATCTATAAGGTAGGTGATTTGGATGTAAAATTAGATGATTCTAGTTCTAAAGACATAAGTCTTACAAATGCAATCCCTCAAGAAGATAGTGAAGGACTAAGTAGTGAACCTTATAGTTTTCTCTTAATAAATAATGGTACTACGGATTTAAAATATACTATTTATTTAGAAGATGATAAAGAAGCTAAGAATAAATGTGGAACAGATTGTGAATTAGTACCATATAAATTTATAAGATATAACTTAGCAAATGATAGTGAATCATTAAAAACAAGTAATTTATCAACTATATCAAATGCATTATATACAGGAACAATTAAAAGTAAAGGAACAGATAAATTTAATTTAAGAGTATGGTTATCAATAGATGCAGATAATACAGCAATGAATAAATACTACTTTGGAAAGATAAAAGTAGTAGTAGGTCAAGGTGATAGTTATTGTAAAGATAATGGTTTCAATACTTTATCAGATTGTATGTTAGTAATGAATAATCATAAATCATCAGTAGATATAGCAAAAACTAATATTAAAGCTAAAGGAACACCTGACTTTAGTAAAACAGCAACGACAGATGAAGGACTTTTCATGGCCGAAGATGATGAAGGAGGAAGTTATTACTACAGAGGAGCAGTAAAGAATAACTATGTTTCTTTTGCAGGATTTATTTGGAGAATAATAAGACGTAATGGAGATGGTTCTGTTAGAATGATTTATTCTGGTAAGAAAACTAGTGATAAAGGTGAAGCTGCTACTATAGGGAAATCACAATTTAATAGTAAATATTGGGATCCAACTTATGCAGGATATAAATACAATGAAGACTTTAAATTACATGAAGATAATGAAACAATAGATTACAGATGGTTTACTAATACATCAAAATATAATTATGGAACAGGGTATACTTTTGATGCATCTACTAAGAAATTCACCTTAACAGGAACAATAAAACAATTAACCTGGAAAGATAATCATGATGAAATTGTAAAAAAACAGTTATACAGTTGTTTAAATACATATTGTAATGTTGTTTATAAAGTAACAAGCTATATTAATGATACAACCATGATAGTTCAACCAATAAGTTATAGCTCAAAAACCCTAGCAACAGCTCAAACTAATAGTATTAATTCAACTATTAAAACAACAATAGATAATTGGTATCAGAATAATCTAGCAAGTTATACATCTAAATTAGCAAATGAAATATTTTGCAATGATAGAAGTGTTTTGAGTGGTTCTGGCTATTTAGTGACACCGATAACTTATTATGGAGCTCGTCAACGCGTATATGAAAGGAAAAAACCAAGTTTAAAATGTATTCAGGATAATGATAAATTTAACTTATCAAATTCAATAGCAAAGTTGAAATATCCAATATCGCTAATCACAGCTGATGAAGTAGCTCTAGCTGGAGGAATATTTAATACATTAAATAATGATTATTATTTATATAATGGTAATAGTTTTTGGACACTATCTCCTGCTAAATATGATGCTAATTATTCACAAGTACGTATTTTTATCGTTCTTTCTTCTGGAGGAATTCGTGACTGGGAACTTCCAAATGATTTATATGGAGTACGCCCAGTCATAAATCTAAAGCCTGATATCACTATATTAAGCGGAGATGGAACTGCTGATGCACCATATAAAATAAATTAGCACTCACTATTGACAAGTGCTAATTTTTGGTATATAATATTTCTTGAAAGTGAGGGGATATATATGTATCAAGAACAAAATCAAGAAAAAGAAAAAGTTTTAGAAAAATATGGACGTAATATAAATGAAGCAGTTATTGCTGGTAAGATAGACCCAGTTATTGGTCGAGATGAAGAAATCAGAAATATTACGAGGGTTTTGTCACGTAAAACAAAAAATAACCCCGTATTAATAGGAGAACCTGGTGTTGGTAAAACTGCCATTGTTGAAGGACTTGCCTTAAGAATAGTAAAAGGTGATGTACCAGCAAGTTTAAAAAATAAAACAGTTTGGGAATTAGATATGGCTTCTTTAGTAGCTGGTGCTAAATATCGTGGCGAATTTGAGGAAAGACTAAAAAATGTCTTAAATGAAATAAAGAAGAGTGAAGGCTCTATCATTATGTTCATCGATGAAATTCATACTATTGTTGGTACTGGTAATATGGAAGGTGCTATGGATACATCTAATATTTTGAAACCAATGTTAGCTCGTGGTGAGATTCATGTAATAGGTGCTACTACATTAAATGAATATCGTAAATATATTGAAAAAGATGGTGCTCTTGAAAGACGTTTTCAAAAGATTAAAGTAAACGAGCCAAGTGTAATGGACACAATTACTATTTTAAGAGGTCTTAAGGAAAGATTTGAAATTCATCATGGAGTTACTATTCAAGATAAAGCACTTGTTGCTGCTGCAACCTTATCCGATAGATATATTACAGATAGATTTTTACCAGATAAAGCTATCGATTTAATAGATGAAGCTTGTGCAACAATAAGAGTTCAGATGGATTCTGTTCCTAATGCTCTTGATTCTTTAACTAGAAAAATTATGAGCTTAGAAATAGAACGCCAAGCAATCAAGAAAGAAAAAGACCAGTTATCAATGAATCGTAAAGATGAAATTGATAAAGAACTAGTTGGTTTGAAGAAACAAGAGAAAGACTTTAAAGAAGCTTGGGAGGAAGAAAAAGGTCTTTATACTAAAATACAAAACAAAAAAAAAGAAATAGAAAAAACAAGATTTGATTTAGAACAAGCTGAGAATAAATATGATTTAGAAACAGCTGCAAGATTAAGACATGGAACTTTACCTCGCCTTGAAAAAGAACTAGAAGAGTTAAAAAGTAAAGACACTAAAAAACTATTAAGCGACCATGTTGATGAAGAAGATATAGCATCAATCATTTCTAAATGGACTAATATTCCACTTAGTAAATTAATTAGTAGTGAAAAAGAAAAACTATTGAATCTTGAACAAGCAATGAAACATAGAGTAATGGGTCAAGATGAAGCACTACACTTAGTAAGTGAAGCTATCATTAAATCAAGAAGTGGTATTAAAGACCCTAATCGTCCGATTGGTTCTTTCATCTTCTTAGGACCTACTGGAGTAGGTAAGACAGAAGTAGCAAGAACTCTTGCTAGTGAATTATTTGATGATGAGAAACATATGGTTCGTATCGACATGAGTGAGTATATGGAAAAATTCAGTGTTTCAAGACTTATTGGTTCTCCTCCAGGATATGTAGGTTACGAAGAAGGAGGACAGCTTACTGAAGCAGTAAGACGTAATCCATATAGTATAGTATTATTTGATGAAATAGAAAAAGCTCATCCAGAAGTATTAAACTTATTACTACAAATCTTAGATGATGGTAGAATAACTGATTCTAATGGACGTACTGTTGATTTTAAAAATACTATTATTATAATGACATCTAATCTTGGAAGTGAATATATTCTAGATGGTGATACTAGTAAAGTAGAAAGTGAATTAAAAAATCATTTTCGTCCAGAATTTATTAATCGTATTGATGAAGTAATTATTTTTAAGCCATTAACTAAGAATGTTATTTACGAAATACTTGATAAAATTATTAAAGATATTGAAAAAAGATTAAGTAATGACCAAATCAAATTATCTTTAACTTCTACTGCTAGAGATTATTTAGTAGATGCAGGTTATGATATTAACTATGGAGCAAGACCTTTGAAACGAGAAGTTAGTAAAACAATAGAAAGCTTACTTGCTCATGAATTAATAAAAGGAACTATTCCATATAATGCTACAGTTACTTTTGATGTAAAGGATAATAACCTAATAATTTCTAAAGTAGAAGTAAAATAAGACTGAAAATGAAATCAGTCTTATTTTTTTCAACAATTTTTGTGGAAAAAGTTTTTTATAATAAATATGGTGATAAAGATGAAAGTGAAAATATTTGATTTTGAGGACGAGAGTGATTTACAAGAAGCAATGAATAACTTCTTAGATGATTTAGAAGGAGATGTTGTGGATATAAAATATGAAGTTAGTTCCTTTCCTTCAGGTGAAGAACAAATATATTGCTTCTCAGCAATGATTATTTACTTTTGTAAATAGTTTTTACACCATAATACGAAGGAAAATATCTCTTATACTTATTATAAACATTCATATCAATAGGATAATCAAATTCGCCGATATGTTCAAATATTTCTGCTCCAAAGTTTTTCTTAAAATAATAACTTCCATCATTTAAATCTTTTACTTCATAGAAATTATATGAATTGTAATTATCTTCAACTGCTTCTTTAATCATTTTATAATGTATAGAATAAGAAGCATCTAAATCGATATACTCTTCTACCATACCACCCATTAGAGCGGTGACTTCTCTACCATATAATAAAAATAAATAACCACCTAAAAAGATAACATCTTGGTTAGTTTTTTCTTTCAAATCAGTATAATATTTTCTTCTATTATTAATTATTTTCTTTTGTTCATTATATAAAAGTTCTTTATCAATAAAAGTTTCTTCTGTCATACCGCCTTCTTGATAAATTCCTATTCTTTTTTCTTTTTCAATCTGTAAGACTTTTTCTTCCTTCTTTAAATTATCTAATGTTAAATTTAAATTAAGTTCAGCGACCATAATCTTAAATTGATCAGTAGTAAAAGCATCACATAAATCTTCATAGAAAGGAAGGGTACATTCTAAAGTGTTAAAATTCTTATTAATCTTTTTCATCATTTCTTCAAAAAGATTAAATTCATCTTTATCAAGTTCTCTTACAATATAACCAAGACGATCATTTCTCTTAATTATCTGTCTTGCTTTTTTTTGCATATTATCTAAGATATCATTAAGACTTCTTTTAGTTAAGTCAAGCTTCATCACATATCTTGGACTAATAGTATCATTAGTATTTTCAATAAAACCAATTTTAGTTAAATAATCTTTAATAAATAAATTATTAATACCACCTTGAATAATATTTCCATTATCATCTTTACTAGCAGTCATTATTTCAGGGTCAAGTTTTAGATAAATACCATTTTTTTCTTTAATAAAATTAATAACTTCTTTAGTAAATAACTCTAGTAAGTCATAATTCTTATAATCAATTAAAAAACCTTGTGGGGCATAGAAAAATCTTTTTTTAATAGCAAAGTTTTCTTTTGAAAGTAATACAGTTGCTCCTAAAATTTTATTTTTATCTTCAAGACCTATATAATAAGCATGCCACATTTCGCCACTTTTAAATTTTGCCCAATAAATACTTTGTTCAAAAGGACAAGTTTCTAAGTGATTAACATAATCATTAAATTCTGTTTTAGATAGTTCAATAAGTTTCATTATATCACCTCAATCTTAAACTAATTATACTTGATTCTTTCACTAAGTGCAAGATTATGATATGATTATATGGGAGCGTGATGTGTACATGAGAAAAAAAGAACTTAAACAAAATTCGTTTCTAAATGGAGCATTTATCGCTACTATGGGAATAGTTATTACTAAAGTATTGGGAATGCTTTATGTTATACCTTTTTACGCAATAATTGGGGAACAAGGTGGAGCTTTATATGGTTATGCCTATACCATTTATTTATTATTTCAATCTTTATCTTGTGCTGGTATTCCTAATGCAATTTCTAAAATAATTAGCGAATATCAAACATTGGGTTATAAAAATGCTAAAGAAAAAGCCTTCAAGATAGGGAAAAGACTTGCCATTTTTATGGGGATTTTTGTCTTTACTGTCTTAATGTTATTTGCGCCAGTTATTGCTAGAGCAATTATTGGCGATTTAACAGGTGGTAATACTCTAAAAGATGTAACTTATGTTATTAGAGTAATAGCAACAGCTATTTTAGTAGTACCAGTCTTAAGTATTTATAGAGGTTATTTGGAAGGACATAAATTCATCACTCCAACAGCTATTTCTCAAGTAGTTGAACAAATAGCGCGTATAATAGTAATTATCTTTGGTTCATATGCTGCTTTAAATGTTTTTCATTTATCATTAACAACTGCAGTAGGAGTAGCAACTTTTGGTGCTACAGCAGGAGCATTAGTAGGTTATTTATATTTGCTTGATAAAGTATTTAAACATAAAAAGAAAATTAATGAAATAACTGAAGAAAATGATGAACCAATAATTTCTACTAAGGAAATATTAGTAAAGATATTTTTCTATGCTTTACCATTTATAATGATTGATGTTTTTAAATCAGCCTATAATTTTGTTGATATGACCACATTAGTTAAAACACTAGTTCATACCGCTGGTTATACAACAGCGATGGCTGAGAACTCTATGAGTGTTATTTCTACCTGGGGAAATAAATTAAACATGATAATAGTTTCTATTTCTACTGGTATAATAATAAGTTTAATACCAAATCTTACTTCATCGTCAGTTAAAGGTGATAAGAAAGAAGTTCATCATAAAATTAATCAAACATTACAGATTTTATTGTTTCTATCAGTACCAATGACGATTGGTTTATCATTTTTAGCAAAACCAGTATGGGATGTATTTTATGGTAGTAAATCTCTTGTTGGTGCAGAAATAATGGCATATTATATCTTTGTTGCTTTAATTATATCTACTTATACAGCTTTAGTTTCTATAGTTCAAGTTCTAAAATATTATAAAGAAGTGTTTATCTCTTTATTGACAGGTGTTTTAATAAAAGCCTTAACTAATGTTTATTTAATAAAAACTTTTTATAACTTAGGACTTCAACCTGTATATGGTTCAATAACTGCTACTATTTTAGGTTACTTAGTAGGTATTATTTTATGTTTGTATTATTTAAAGAAAAAATGTAATGTTAGTTATAAACCTACTATTAAAATAACTGGAAAAATAGTTTTTGCTGATATTTTTATGATTTTAGCATTATTTTTAGTTAAATTTATTATACCAATTTCATCTTCAATAAGACTTTTAAATATTCCAATTATTTTGGTGTATACTATTATTGGAGCGAGTGTTTATCTTTTAGTATCTTATAAGCTGGGTGTTATAGATGACGTATTAGGTAGGAAAATGTTAATTAAAATAAAAAGAAAGGTGGCGAAAAAATAATGTTAGAAGAACTTACAGAAAAAGAATTTCAAGAATTTTCCAAGACTAGTCCTTCAAGAAATTTTATGGAAACTGTAGAAATTGGACATCTTCGAAAAGCAAATGAGTGGACAGTTAATTATTTAGGAATTAGAAAAAATAAAGAAATAATAGCAGCAACATTGCTTCTTTCTAAAAAAAGACATTTTAATAAATATGAATTTTATGCTTTAAGAGGTCCATTACTTGATTATAATAATAAACAATTAGTTAATACTTTTTTAAGTGCCTTAAAAGAATATGTAAAAAAACATAATGGTTACTGCTTAAGACTTGATCCTTATCTTCCTCTTCGTCGTTTTGATGGTAAGAATAATAATCTTGACCTTACTTATAAACCTGATATTATGCTTAAAGTATTAGCTTCTTTAGGCTTTAAAAAGGCAGAACAAGAAGAACAAGTCTCTTCTATGTATGTATTAGATTTGGTAGGTAAAAGTGAAAGTGATATTTTAAAGGAAATGAAGGCAAATACTAGAAACTGTATTCGAAAAACAATTAAGAATGGTATCGAAGTAGTAGAATTAAAAAAAGATGAACTTCAAGAATTTTATGATGTAATGATTGAAACTGGAAAAAGAAAAGATTTTGACGTTCGTGATATCTCTTACTATGAAAATATGTATGATTTATTTGCTAAGAATGGAGAAATAAAATACTTGGTGACAAGACTCAATCTTGATAAATATGTTGAATTATTAGAAAATGAAATTAAGGAAAATGAAACTAAAAAACAAAAGTTGTCTGCTTCTAGTTGCAATGATGGAAAAAGAAAAGAATTTGAAGTGACTATAAAATCTCTTAAGAAACGTATTGATATTGCTAAAATGCAAAGAAAAGAAGCTAATAAGAGTGTTATTACTTTGGCTGGTTCAATGTTTGTAATGACAAATCCTGAGATAGTTTATCTTTCTAGTGGTAATTATGAGAAATATATGATGTATAATTCACAATATTTAATTCAGTGGGAAATAATTAAGTATGCCATTGCCAATAACTATGAACGTTATAATTTCTATGGAACACCAACTACTAATAAGAAAGATATAACTTATGGAATATATGAATTTAAAGCTGGTTTTAATGGCTTTATGGAACAATTAATTGGCGAGTATGTAGTTGCTACATCACCAGTTTACTATTTGATAAATTTAATACATAAAATAAAAAAATCATAGAGAAATCTATGATTTTTGTGTTGTATCGGTTTGTGTTGAATTATCAGGTGTAGTAGGTACTGTCGTATTACCAGGTACAGTTGGAGTAGTAGTTTTATCATCAGTAGTTTTATTATCGTCTGTTGATAAAATGTTATTTTCTTGGTCTTCAGTTACTGTAATATTAGCAGTATAAATACTATTATTAAATGTAACAGTATATTGATATTGACCAGGTTTAGTAATATCTACTCCAGATAAATCAAACTTTAATAGGGCTTTAACTTCATCTGTTAAAGGAGCTGGTTCACTAATATAATCAGCTGGATTGGTTGAAAGAGGAGTTCCTTTTTTAATAGTAAATGACTTAATTGTAATGCTATCTACTTGATTAGCAGGAGTAACCTTTTCAATGATTTTAATAATTCCTTCAAAACTTCTTTTTTTATAAGAAATCAAATATTTATAAGTACCAGCTTTTGTAACATCAACATTACTAGTATCTAATTTTAAATTTGCTAGAATTTCTTCGCTTACCGCTTCTTCTAAATAATCAGCAATCTTTATACTAAGTGGTGTATTTGTTTCAAGCTCAAAGTTTTTAAGTTTGAGATTAACTTCTTGTTTTTGATTAGCTTGTAATTTTTGTGATACCACTATTGCAACAGTCTGTCCCTGCTCGTCATCTAATTTGGAATAAAGACATCCACAAGAGATGCAAAGTGTTCCCAAAAGCGCAAAAGAAGAAACGACTACTAAACGGATTTTTTTATCCATCTATAAATCCCACCTTTTCTATCTTATTTACATTATATGATAGAATTTTTTTAGTGGCAAGCAAAAAATGTTAATTCCTAGGGATTAACATTTCTATTAGACATTATCTCCTTGATAAATATTCTCTTTCACCATTTTTTTATCTATCTCATTTAAAACTTCAAACTTCTTTAAAAGCCAAGTGGGAGCAATTAAATCTTCTTTTTTGGGGTCACCAGTTATACGGTGAATTACAATTTCTTTTCTCAAATAAGTTAGTTGTTTAACAGTAATATTGACATATTCTTCTCTTGTTAACACTTTAAATGGTTTAAATTTATAGATTTTTTCTAATGGTGTATCTTTTAAAATATGTAACATATGAATCTTTATCCCTTGTATATCAAGTTTATTTAAATACTTAACTGTATTAAGCATATCATCTTCTTGTTCATATGGTAGTCCATTTATAATATGAATAACAACATTTATTTTTCTTTCTCTTAGTTTTTTTACCATCAATTCAAACTCATCTAAAGTTTCCCCACGATTTATATATTTTAAAGTTTCTTTTTTAGCTGATTGTAATCCTAGTTCTATTTGTAGATAAGTCCTTTTATTAATACTTTCTAAATAATCAAGACATTCATCAGTAATTGCATCACTTCTAGTAGCAATGGCAATACCAACACAATCTTTATGATTAATAAATGGTTCATAGTATTTTCTTAGAGTAGCAATGTCAGCGTAAGTATTAGTTCTAGCTTGAAAATAGGCAATGAATTTGGCATCAGGCCATTTTTGTTGCATCATTTTTTTACCTTTTTCAAATTGTAATAGTAAATTATCTTCTTTATTTCCTGCAAAATCACCACTACCAGTTTTTGAACAGAAAATACAACCACCATAACTTTTTTTGCCATCAATATTGGGACAAGAAAAATTAGCATTTAAACTAACTTTAGCAATTTTGCAACCAAATTTTTCTTTATAAAAATAGGTTAAAGTATGATATCTTTTGTTATCAAGAGTAAAGGGAAAGCTATTCTCCATAATGCGCTCCTATGAATGATAAGAATAATGCTTCCGTATATTGTTTAGCAAAAAATAAACTAAGAGCTTTATTTTCCTTTTTATTGTTTTCAATATTACCCAAAAAGTATAGGGTAATTAATTTAGCATTTTTAGTGACAGAGATACTTTTACTCTTAATATCTTTTTTAATTTCAGTTGTTAGTTTAGAAGAATTATTCACTCCTATTCTTAATTGCTCAAAATAATTATTTAAACTATAGATAGTATCTTCTCTTAAATTAAATTCTTTTCCCAAGTCTTCTATTAACTTTAATAATTTCTTTTCTGTAAGCTTAATATTTAAACAATAACTTAGTTCTTCTTTATTTCTTTGATAGAACTTACTGATTTCCCCTTTTCTAAAAGTAAAGTAATTGCCATCTAATTTTTTAAATGCTTTCATAGTATCATTATATCCAAAGTTCATATTAATTATTGCTTGTTCTTTATTAAAATCTAAGAAGAAAGAAATCTTATTTTTTGGTTTTATATAAGTAGCATTTAGTTTGTCTTTTGGCATTCTTTTAAGGCCAGGTGCTCTAAGGTCAACGATAATCGCTTCTGTTGCTCCTAATTCGATAGCGAGATTAACTGGTAAGTTATCATAAAATCCGCCATCAATATATTTTTCTCCATCAATACTTTTCATCTGAAAAGCAGGATAACAAGTAGCAGAGGCCATTAAATAATCGACAAGTTTATCTTCTTTAATATCTTTTTTAGAAATAACTAAAGGCTTTTTTGTAGAAAAATTATAAGTAACTAAACCATAGTTGATTTTGGAATTGTAAAACTTCTTTTTATCAATACATTTATTAATAATGGTTTCAATTTTTTTAATATCCATACCACCATTTTTAATGAAGTTATCACCATAAAGCTTTAGAATATCAATTTTAGTATCTTTTTTAGGTTCTTGTTCAAATAAATATTGAAGACTTAATTTATTCCAGATGTATAAAGCTTTAAAATAAGTATTTTGGGTCATAAGAGCTCCATTTAATGCTCCAATAGAAGTTCCTGTAACAATATCGTATTTTAAGTGCATTCTTCTAAGAGCTTTCCAAACACCTATTTCATAACTACCTTTACTTCCACCACCAGAAAGTACCACTGCACGCATATAACCACTCCTTTAAATTTTGCACTTATTATAGCAGAAAATAGGAAAAAAGTCTATTTTCTTGTAAAGTGTTGTATTGTAAATTGAAGAAATATAAGTTATCATTATTATGGTGAAATAAATGAATTTAAAAGAAAAATTGATTAAATATAAGGATATGTTAATTAAGAATAATACTAAAAAAACATTTCTATCAGATGCTTATATGGATTTTATTAAAGAAATTACAGAAACTACAATATTAACTGAAAAGCAGTTTGAATTCATCAAAAATTTATATTTACAAAAAGGTAAGATAATTGGTTTGCATAATACTTATAATGGTAATGTTGATTCCTACTTTAATACTGGACTCTATAATTATGATAGAATGGGTCAAAAAAATACGGATTTAACTAATACAGTAATGACAAGTAGTTTTTTTACTCCCTTAGTTTCTTATCATGGTAAAGATACTACTATTATTCTTTCTTTTGATGAAGAGATATTAAAAGGAGAACGCGGCGTTTTTGAAAATTTAAAAAATGGTATGTTTGGTATTCCTCCTGAATATATAGTTGGAGCTTTAAAAGGAAAAGAAATAATTATCAATCCTAAATATGAATCAAATTATAGAAATGATTCAGCAATAAAACTAACAGAAGTATCTTTTAGTTCACATAACGATAAAGAAAAAGAAGAAGAGGTAAGGTTTTGTTCAACATTATTTTATGCGAGAAAAGATAATGAAGATAAAAAAACCACCAAAATTGATAAAAATTATAATTGACAAGAAAATTAAAGAATGGTAGTCTATTTGAGCGGAGTTATTTTATATATAATGTAAATAAGATTTTTAATAAAAAGATTTAACCCAATTTACTGATAAAAATAGCAAATAAAGAACTAGATAGTTTCTTTTTTTGTGTGTAAGAAAAGGAGTGATTTGATGCAGTTCGGTTATGGAGATGCTGATTTAGGAACATTAATTAAAGAATATGAGATTATAAATAATGATGAAATAGTTATTACTTTTTTAGATGGTAGTAGATATATTACACCTAATACTAAAGAAAATGAAAAGAAAATATTGGAAACAATGCTAGATCAAGCAAAAGAAAGAGATGAAAATATAGATTTAGTTAGTAAGAAAAGTGATAGAGCCACTAGCTTTGCTTTAATAAGTTTATTATTTTGTCTTGATATTACTAAGCCATATGATTCAATTACGTTGAAAACAATAGGTTTAATGACTAAAATGACGACCTTATTTTATTTTCTTTTTAAAGAAATGGATCGTTCAATTAGATTTGAAGAATATGAAAAATATAGTATTTATTTAAATAATAAAGATAAAATAGAAAGTTTAGATGAAAGAGTAGTTTTTTCTGGGATAGATAATGATGATTTAGAACTCAATATTAATACATTGGATTTATATAGTTTAAAAGAGTTAAAAAAAATAAGAGCTAACATAAAAAAAGAAGAGACATTTTCATCTTTACCAAAAGACACTATAAAAATACTTAACAAGAGAAAGTGATCTAATTATATGAATAAGGAAAAAAATGAAGAAAGAGAAGAATATTTAGCAAAGTATGGAGTTGATTCTTTAGATACAGGTTACTCTTGTTATGAAGAAAAGAAAACCTTAAGTGTAGAGGAACAGGAGTTAGAATGGTTGAAGTATGTTGAATTATCAGAAATGAATGTTGTAGCTGAACTACATGATTTTTATCAATTTGCCTTAACTACTACAATATTATCAACAACCTTTATTTTCTCTAATTCTGAAGTACTCGACTCGGTAGTAAAAGTATTAGTATTTCTTTATTTTAGCACTATGTTATATAACTATTTTGAAACTATTACCACTTACTCAAAATATGAAAAGTATTTAAAAAGTGGATTTGGCATAAAGACTTTTCAAAAACGTCAAGTCTATACTGAATTACCAATGATTGAAGTTATATCTGATACTAGTAATTTGAGTTTATATACTATGGTTGAATTATTGGAAAATGAGCCAAATATAATGGAAGCAAAATTAGCTCCAAAAGTACTAACTAAGAAAAAGGTGAAAACTAATGAATAGATATGATAATGATAACTTTGCAACTATTAAAGAATATGAGGTAAAAGATAATGAAATAGTTATTAAATTTATTAGTGGAAATGTAGAGACTTTTACTTATAGAGAATCTCTTGAAAAAGAAATTATTGATTATATGTTAATGCAAGCTAAAGAACGAGATAAAGCAGTAAATATAACCAGAGAAAAATTAGAGAATAAAATACTTAATGCTTTAGTAGGTGTTCAAGGTGTAGCAACCATCTTACTACTAAAAAGACTACAAATATTAGATTTTCAAATTTTTCCTGATATATTCAATGTTATGACGCTAGCTTATTTAGATTTTTTAGCAGTTAGAAATGGTAAAAAAGTTAAGGAACATGAAAAATATAATATTTATCTAAATAATATGGAAAAAATCATTAATAGAGAAGATTATCCTGATATTTTAAAAGGAGTAAGTCAAGAAAATTTAGAACTTAATATTAATACATTAGATAAGTATTCTTTAAAAGATTTAAAACAGATAAGAAGTAATATTGAACAAAGAGAAGAAAAGGTTTTGTGTAAAAAAATATAATTATTGTATGCTTTAACATGATATTACGCAGTAGAGGGAAAAAGTTGATAATTATGAAAACTTTAATCGAGAAAATCGTCAAATAATATTGATGATTTTTTTTCCTTTTTGATATAATTAATATAAGAGTAGGTGGTAGTAATTGAAAACTAAAAAGTTAAAGTTAAAAAAAGAAGTAACAGATGTTGGTAAATATATATTGATTGGCTTAGTAATTTTAATAGCTATTCTCATCTTTCTTTTTACAAAAAAGTTAAATTTACAAAAGTTAGGTTATAGTAGAAAAGCTTCTAGTGTAATAGTTAGAAAATTTAAGTGGAACAAAGTAAATGAGATAGGAGAAAATAAAACTTTAAATGCTGCCTTTGAAAGTAGTGATTATAAAGAAGAAAATTTTGAACATTATAAAAATATCAAATATCAAAATTTAAAAGACATAATTCCTAGTATTAATAAACTAATAGAAAAAGGATATACGGATGATGAGATTTCATTAATACTATCAAGAGGAAATAATACCGAAGTAAAATCATTTGCTCAAAGAGGTAAGGTAAAGTATCTTAAGGAATTCTTTTCTATCGATTATTCTCATTTATCTAAATATGATAGATATGTTGCTTATAAAAATAAAGAAAACGATAGTCCAGATATTACTGTGCTAAATGTAGAATTAGATTTTGATAAAAAGGAATATGAGGATGTAAAAGTAACTAGTAAATTTAGTAAAACTGCTTTAGTTAATAAACATCATCAGTTAAGTAGTAAATATATACCAGCTGATTTAGTAACATTTCAAGCAGATGATGTTAAAGGAAGCAGTAAGATTAAAGCTAATAAAGAAGTAGTAGAAGCTTTTCATAAAATGCGGGAAGCAGCTAAAGAAGATGGTAAAGACATTGTTGTAAACTCTGGTTATCGTAGTTATGCTGACCAAGAAGAAACTGTTTCTTATTATCAAAATGCCTATGGTGATAGTTATGTAGAAAAAAATATTGCCAAAGCAGGTTACTCTGAACATCAAACTGGAATGGCTATTGATGTAGCGAGTAAGAATACAAGTGTTTTTACGGAAAGTGAAGAGTATAGTTGGATGATGGAGAATGCTTATAAATATGGATTCATTCTAAGATATCCTAAGTCTAAAGAAGATATAACTCTATATAAATGTGAGCCATGGCATTATCGTTATGTAGGTGTCAAGATTGCTAGTTATATTAAGAAAAATAATATTACTTATGATGAATATTATGTAATGTTTTTACAATGAAGTCAAAATATGTTAATATAAAGTAGAAGAATAGGAAGGATGATATAGATGTATCCGCTTGGAAAGCAATTTGAACAAAATATAAAAAAAGCAAAGAGTGATGAAAAGTGTATTATCAAAGGAGAAAAGTATCGGTTTACTATGTTATCTGAACGTCTGATTAGGCTTGAATATAGTGAGACTGGTCATTTTGTAGATAACCCTAGTCAACTTGTATTATATCGTTCTTTTGATTATCCTAATTATCAAGTTAAGCAAGATCCTAAATTTTTAGAAATAACGACTAAATATTTTCGGCTTATGTATGTTAAAGAAATGCCTTTTACAGGAAGTAAAGTAGATCCTATGAAGAATCTTAAAATAACTCTTTTAAGCAGTGTTAATGAAAATGAAAATAGAGATTGGTATTATGGTCATCCAGAAGCTAGAAATATGGGTGGAAATATGGTAAGTGAAGATGTCCCTCTATCACAATACTTAAAAAGAGGTCTTTACTCACTTGAAGGTTTTGCTTCTATTGATGATTCTAATAGTTTCCTATTTTTAGAAGATGGTACTTTAGAAAATAGAGAAAAAGGTAGTGTCGATATTTATGTTTTTATGTATAATAAAGATTTCCCTGCAGCTCTTAGTGACTACTTTAAACTAACTGGTAGGCCATCATTAATACCACGCTATGCTTTAGGTAACTGGTGGAGTAGGAACACTACCTATGATACGGAAAAAGCTATGGATATAGTTAGTCACTTTGAACGAAGGAAAGTACCACTTGCTATCTTTCTTTTAGATAAAGATTGGCATTATCGTGATGTTGGTGAAAATAAAAATCTCCATACAGGTTTTACTTTTAATGCCAATTTATTTCCTAACCCTAAAGAATTTATAGACACTTTACATGAACATAATGTAAGAGTTGGCTTAGAAGTAGATCCTAAAGAAGGCATCTATCCACACGAAGCTTATTATCAACAAGCTTGTCAATATTTAAATATTACCGATAATAAAATAATTTTATTTGATCCTTTGAATCCAAAGTTGTTAGATATATATTTTAAGATGTTTTTACATCCTCTTGAAAACGTAGGTGTAGATTTCTTCTTTCATGATTATACTCCTGATAATGATATTTATAAATTATTAGCTTACAATCATTATAATTACTTGGATTCAGGAAGAAACCCCGCAAAACGAAGTATGTTTTTAGCAAGAAATGGACTTTATGCGCCACATCGTTATCCAATATTATACGCAGGAAGTAGTGAAATATCTTGGGAAGGTCTAAGAGAAATATCATCTAGTACATTAAGTGCTAGTAATATAGGTGTCTCATTCTGGAGTCACGATGTTGGTGGAAACCATGGTGGTGTAGAAGAAAGTGAACTTTATATTCGTTATGTTGAATTAGGTTGTTTCAGTCCAATATTAAGATTTCATGCAGCAAGAGGTATCTATTATAAGAGAGAACCTTGGAGATGGGATGTTAAAACTGAGACAATAGTTAATGACTATTTAAGATTTAGACATAGATTAATTCCATATTTATATACTGAAAGCTATCGTTATTATAAGGAAGGAAAATGTTTAGTAGAACCATTTTATTATCGCTATCCTTGGGTTATTGATGATAATAAATATAGATATCAATACTTCTTTGGAAAAGAATTATTAATCTGTCCAATTATAAAGAAAAAAGATTTAACAATGAACCGAACAATTCATGAATTTTATATCCCAGAAGGAACTTGGTATGATTTTAAGACAGGTAAGAAATTTCCAGGAGATAAGAAATATGTTTCTTTCTATCGTGAAGAAGATTATCCTGTATTTGCAAAAAGTGGAGCAATAATTCCCTTATCAAATAGAAGTGATAAAAATAACGTCGGTCTTCCTCTTGATTTTGAAATTCATATTTTTCCAGGTCGTTCAAATATTTATACTTTATATGAAGATGATGGTATTACTTCCTTATATAAAGAAGGATTATATCTAAAAACTGATATTGATTATAATTATATGAAGAATAACTATACTGTTATTGTTCGTTCAGTAGAGGGAAAAAGTGGAGTAGTTCCTCTTAAGAGAAATTATCGTTTTAGATTTAGAAACACTAAAAAAGCAGAAGAAGTAAAGGCTTTTTATAACGATAAAGAGATAAAGATAGAATCGATGTATATTGAAGATAATGATTTTGTAGTAGAATTAAAAAATATTAATACAATAGGTCAGCTGACATTAATGTGTCGTGGTAAAGATATTGAAATAGATGCTGTTCGTCTGATTAATGAAGATATAAATAGTATCTTAATGGACCTACAGATTAATACTTATTTAAAGGAAAAAATAGCAGCTATAATCTTCTCTGATTTACCAATTAAAAACAAAAGAATTGCTATTAGAAAACTAAGAAGGTCATCATTATCAAGAGAATATATGAATTTATTCTTAAAATTATTAGAATACATAGAACAAGTTTAGGATAGAAATATCCTTTTTTGTAACAACATAGAAAGTGAAAGTTATATGAACTATTATGATAAATTAAATCTTGCAATTAAAAATGCAATAACAGATAGAAATATAGAATATCAGTTGCAATTTTTTGAAGAGATTACTAAACTAGCAGAAATTGTAGTTAATAATACGCCTGATTTAGGAAGAAAAGATTATACTGTTGAAGTACCAATAGATGAATCAGTTAGATTAACCACAGATTTTTTTAAAAGTATAAAAAAAGAATATTCAGAGATGTTTCTAAATATATTACAGGAAAAAAACTATGATGGTAAAGATGAATATTCCGTTAAATTTCAAAAGGGTACTTTAAAAAATCAATCTGAAGTAAGAGAAAATGGTAATGTTAATATTGATTATTTTTCTACTTTGGAAGATGCTTTTACTATTACTCACGAAATTACGCATAAGTTTAGTCAACCTAAAAATCAAAATAGTATAATAAAACAATTTTTGGGTGAAACATCAACAATTTCCATGGAATTATTATTAGAAGATTATCTTATTAAAAATAGCTGTTATGATGAAAATGAAATATCAATATATAAGAATAATCGCTTAGTTGAAACAGTAGATGATGCAGGTGCTATTCTTTTTGAAAGAGAATTATTAAAATTATACCAGAAGAGCAATGGCCATCTTACACAAGATATCTTGCTAGATTATTTGAATTCTATGAATAAAAATTCTAAACTTTATGAATTGTTTTTTGAAAGGGGAGTAAAATATTTTGATTCTATTATAAGAAAAGGAGTCCTTTCTTTTCCACAAAGACAAAGATACGTAATTGGAACAATTCTTGCCAGTGATTTTCACAGTCAAATTAAAGAAAATACAAAAAACATTCAAAAATTATCATCTTTAATAGATGTGTTAGGACATAGCGATATAACTAGTGATAATGATTTAAAGACTTTAGAAACAATTGGTGTTCCAATAGTCAAAGATGGAAAGATAAAAATTACTGATGAAACTATTAGTAAATTAACAAATTGTTATAAGAAAGAAGTTATTAGCCGTAAAAAATATAAAGAGAAAAAAAGTAAAAGTATATGATAAGATATTTAAAATCTACTAAATTATATTGCTAGTATCATATAGTGAAAAAAATAAGGCAAAGACTCTATCTAACGGTGGAGTATTATTTTTGTTTTTATTAAATTGAACTACAACTGGTTAGTAAACAAAAAAACTGCTAATATTAATTTTATAAAATATATCACTTTAATCATTTGTTTATATTAACGTGAATTGTAAAAAAAATTATTAATAGATGACTTTTCTGATGAAAATTGGTACAATGATGATATGAGGTGATACCAAGGATGAGAGCGATGATTACAGGGGCATCGAGTGGAATCGGTAGAGATATGGCTGTAACACTTAGTCATATGGGATACGATTTAATATTGGTTGCCAGGAGTGAAAAAGCCTTAGAAGAAATAAAGAAACAATTAAATACTGATGTGAAAATAATAGTTAAAGATCTTAGTAAATTAGAAAATGTTAAAGAAGTTTTTGAATTAACAAAAAAATATGATATTGATTTGTTAATCAATAATGCAGGATATGGAATATTTGGCTCTTTTGATGAAACTGATTTAGAGAAAGAACTAGAAATGTTAAACGTTAATATAAATGCTTTGCATATTCTAACAAAGCTTTATTTAAAAGAAATGAAAAAGAAAGATAGAGGAATTATCTTAAATGTTGCTAGTAGTGCAGCTTTCTTTTCAGGACCACTTCTCTCTAGTTATTATGCTAGTAAGAGTTATGTTTATCGTTTAAGTCTTGCCATTAATGAGGAATTAAGACGATGTAAAAGTAATGTTCAAATATCTGTTTTATGTCCAGGACCTGTTGCTACTAACTTTAATGAACGTGCAGGAGTTACTTTTTCAGTTAAACCGTTATCAAGTAAATATGTAGCAGAATATGCTATAAAAAAATGTTTACAAGGAAAAACAGTTATTATTCCAGGAACAATGATGAAATTAACAAAATTTATTTCTCACTTTGCTAGTGATAAAATGATTGCTAAAATAGCTTATCATATCCAGAAAAAGAAGGAAAAATAGTGTCCTTACTAACTGTTGAAAATTTACAAATAGCACCCTTTGCTGGAATAAATAAAACTTTTAAAACTGGTTCTATAGCATTTATTGCTGGGGCTAGTAATTCCTATAAAACTCTTTTAATAAAAGTATTATCAGGTATAATTAAAACAGATGAAATGATTAGAGTTAATAGAACATTTGTAGAAAAAATAAATTCTAGACAATATCCACATAAAATTCAAACTATTTTTGAAGAAGAAGTATTTAAAACTGAAACTATAAAAGAAGAAATAATCTTTACTTTAAATAGATTAAATATAAGTGAAGATAGTATCACCAAAGAGAAAAGAAGAATCTTATCACTATTCCAATTAACAAGAGAAGAAAATAAAAAAATAATAGAACTTGATAAATATACTAAAATAAAGTTAAGTCTTGCCTGTGCCTTTCTTTATAGTCCAGAAGTAATATTACTAGATGATATATTTAAATATCTAAAAGCTGATGAGTTGAAATTCCTAGCCAAAATATTTAATAAATATAAAGATAAAGTAGTATTTGTTTGTATGACTAACAATTTAGAAGTACCAACATATTTTTCTAATGTAGACTTATCAATATTAGATAAAGGAAAGATAGTAAAAGAAGGGGATATACTAACTGTTCTAAGTGACGATAGTATGCTCAACAGACTAGGCTTTCGCTTACCATTTATGATTGATTTATCTTTAAAATTAAAGTATTATAATTTAGTCGATAAAATTATTTTAAATCAAAAAGAAATGGTGGAGATGTTATGGAAATAAAACTTTCGCATATTAAAACAAATAAATTGAATGATGTTTCTATTAATATACCTTCATCAGTAATAACAGGTATAACAGGTACTAATCAAGAAGAAATACTAAAAGTTATTTCTTTTTCTAACGAATTTAGTGGAACTGTTTATTTTGATAAAGAAAGAGTTATTAAAAAGAAACAAGACTATTATAAAAGTAGAATTTATTATGTTCCATTGGAGTTTAATTTAGAATATCCTTTGTATACTGTGGAAGAATATTTAAGATATTTTATTTTTTCTAATTCTGCTAAAGTAGTAAATATAGATGATAAGATAGTAGGGGCTTTAAAAATAGTAGGACTTAATAAATCATTACTAAAAAGAACAATTACTACTTTATCATCTAGTGAGAAGAAATGGTTTCAACTTTCCTTAGCATTTTTATATAATCCTGAAGTATTACTTCTTGAAAATCCATTTATTTACTTTGATGAGAAGGAAAAAAGTAAATTAATTAGAATATTAGAACGTCTTAAAGATAAGTTTCATAAGACAATAATAATTACTAGTGATAATCAAGATTTACTATATGAAATTACTAGATATTTAGTAATATTAAAAGATGGTAAGTTGTATCAAGAAGGACTTACGGAGAGTGTTTACTATTATTTATTTAATGAAAAAGAATTAGGTTATGAATTACCTAAGATAGTTTCATTTATAAAACTAGTGGAGAAGATGAAAAAGATTAAATTAGATCATAGAAAAGATATAAAAGATTTAATGAAAGATATATATAGAGAGGTTAAGTAGAATGAGATTTTTAATACATTTTTCTTATGATGGAAGTTTGTTTCATGGTTATCAGACTCAACCAGGATATAGAACTATTCAAGAAGAGTTAGAAAAGGCTGCTACTAAAATAAATAATGACAAGAAAGTAAAAGTAACTGCTAGTGGAAGAACTGATAAAGGAGTTCATGCTTATCATCAAGTAGCTCATTTAGATATGGAAGTAGCAATTAGTGAAAAGCAACTTAAACGAGCAATGAATAGATATTTACCTTGTGATATTCATGTTTTTAAGACTGAAATAGTAAGTAATGACTTTCATGCTAGATATTTTGTTTTAGAGAAAACTTATGAATATCATTTAAATATGGGGGAATATAACCCACTAAGAAGAAATTATTGCTATCAGCATAACTATCCGCTTAATTTAGAAGCAATGGAGGAAGCAATAAAGTATTTTGTGGGAACTCATGATTTTAGAGCTTTTGTGACAGAAAATAGTATTAAAGATAATTGTATTAGAACAATAACGGAAGCTAGTATTAAAAAAGATGATTACTATCAAGATGAAATTATATTTACCTTTGTGGGTAACGGTTTTTTAAGATATCAAGTAAGAAATATGGTAGGTATTTTACTTAAAGTAGGAACAGGTAAAATAGATAAAGAATTAGTAAAAGAAATTTTAGATAGTAAAATAAGAGGTAAATATGGAGCAACTGCTAAAGCAGAGGGACTTTATTTGAAAAATATTAAGCTAAGAAGTTGACAAATATAAAGATTATGGTATAATTTTAATCGGTACATTTAAATCCCCACATAAATTGAACGGTGGGAACGTTCGGTTTAAGTAAAGGAGAAAAAATTATGAATAGTTATATGCAAAAAAAGGAAACAGTTACAAGAAATTGGTATGTAATTGACGCTGAAGGAAAACCTTTAGGACGTGTTGCTAGTAAAGCTGCAGTTTTACTACGTGGTAAACATAAGCCTACTTATACACCTCATATTGATTGTGGTGATTATGTTATCATTGTTAATGCTTCTAAAGTATTATTAACTGGTAATAAAATGGAAGATAAGAAGTATTATAATCACTCTCAATACCCAGGTGGTTTAAGAATTCGTACTGCTAAAGAAATGGTAGAACGTTATCCTGAAGAAATGGTAGAAAAAGCTGTTAAAGGAATGTTACCTAAGAATCGTTTAGGACGTAGTATGTACAAGAAATTATTTGTATATGCAGGAGAAAATCATCCTCATATGGCTCAAAAACCAGAAGAAATGGATATTTAAGGAGGTTAAGTTATGGCAAAAGAAAAACAAGTATATACTGGAACAGGTAGAAGAAAAACATCAGTTGCTCGTGTAACTCTTACAAAAGGAACTGGTAAGATAACTATCAATGGTCGTGACGTAAATGAGTATTTTCCACATGACACTATGGTAATGGATTTAACTCAACCACTTGATGTTACAAATACAAGAGATATGTTTGATGTAACAGCTAATGTATCAGGTGGTGGATGTTCTGGACAAGCAGGAGCAGTAAGACATGGTATTACTAAAGCATTATTAATTTATGATGCTGCAACTCCAGCTGATGCAGAAAATAGCTTCCGTAAAATTCTTAAGAAAGAAGGATTTATTACAAGAGATCCACGTAAGAAGGAACGTAAGAAACCAGGACTTAAAAAAGCACGTCGTGCACCACAATTTTCAAAACGTTAATTTGTTTCTATTCCTCGAAAATATATATTTTCGAGGATTTGTTTTTTTGGAGGAAAAATGAAGAAAAATTTGACTAATTTTGATTTAAAATTGATAGCGATTATTACTATGACAATCGATCATATTGGAGCTATCATTTATAATGATATAGATATTTTTAGAATTATTGGAAGAATTAGTTTTCCGCTATTTGCTTTTTTGCTAGTAGAAGGGTTTAAAAATAGTAGTAATCGTCTGAAATACTTTTTAAGATTAATTATTTTTGCTTTTATTACGCAACCTATTTATGATTATGCATTTAAGAGTAATACTTTAAATATTTTATTTACTTTCTCACTAGGTTTTCTCTTAATGATGATAATAGAGTTTAGTAAAAAAATTATTGATAAGTATAATAAAGGATTAGAATCATATCTTTATAAAACAGTTTTCTATAGTCTTTTTTATATCTTGTTTTCAATATTAGCTATCTTCTTAAATGTAGACTATACAGTATTAGGAATAACTACTATCTTTATTTTTTATTTGTCACCTAACATACTTTTATCTTTTATTCTTTATTTTTTATCAGTGGTGCTTTTAAAAACAAATGATATCCAAATGTATAGTATTATATCATTTTTCTTTCTTTATCTTTATAATGGTAAACGTGGTAGAAATCTTAAATATTTCTTTTATTTATATTATCCACTACATCTTTTATTACTGAAAATGCTTCTTGTTATGTAGCATTTTTTTTCTTTTTGCATACATTACGTTAGAGGGAGGAATGTTCTTTTGTTAAAACTAAGTATTTTGCAAGAAATGTTAATAGTCTCTGTAGCGCTTAGTACCGTAACTTGTGCTTTAGTACAAAAGACAAAGAGATGTTTTAAATGTTCAACTCATTTATGCTTTTATAGTTTTGCTGTTAATTTAATTTTAGGGGTACTTTTCTGTATTACCTTTACCTCAATAACTTTTCCAGAAAGTTTATGGGTAGGATTTTTTAGTTTTATAGGAGCAGATACAATTTATAAATCTTTGGAAGGAAAACTAAAATCTTATACTCAGTTAAGAAATGAAACAGTAACTATAGAAAAAGAAAATATTATAAAAAGGAGTAATAAATAATGGAAAAGCCACTTTATCCTAGTCCTTATATGCGAATCACTCAAGGTTATAATGTGGGTACGCACCTAGATAGCTTTGCCATAGATGAAGCTGGAAGTGATTCAGGTATTGATTTTATTTTAGCACCATTTACTGGAGTAATTAAAAAAATTTATCCAGAAGATGCAAACGAAGTGTGGTTGGAAAGTGTTGATAAAGTAGAGTATCCAGATGGTACTATTGATTATATGACAATGATGTTTGCTCATGATAATGATATTTCTAATTTAAAAGTTGGTCAAGTTATTTCAAAAGGAACTAGGTTTTATGAAGAAGGAACAAAAGGTAATGCAACTGGAAATCATGTTCACATAGAATGTGGTAAAGGTAAGTTTACAGGTAGTGGTTGGCATAAGAATAATGCTGGTTACTGGTCGATTAATAATCCAAAGAAACCAACCGAATGTTTATGGATAGATGATACGATTAAAATATTAGATAGTAAGGGATATACATTTAGAAAAGTCGAAGAGATACCTAAAAATGATGATAATAAAGAAAAAACAGTTCCACCAGTAGATGAAACTAATAGTAGTAAATTAGAACTAGTATTTACTTGCAAGAAAAGTGGTCTTTATGCTATAGAATTAAATGAAAATGAAAAGTTATATATTGAAGCATCAACCTAAAGTTATATCTAAAATCATCATTAGGACAAATCCAAATAATGTGAAGAAGGCCATTAAGTCCTTTTTTTTATTAGTTTGACTTTCTGGTATTAACTCTTCTACTACAACATAAATCATTGCTCCTGCTGCGAAAGCAAGTAAAAATGGTAAGATTGTTTTTACACTTAGGACAAGTAAAGCTCCAATAACAGCTGAAATTGGTTCTACTATTCCAGATAATTGACCATAAAAGAAAGCCTTTTTTCTACTATAACCTTCTCTTCTTAAAGGTAAACTAACAGAACTTCCTTCAGGAAAATTTTGTAATCCAATTCCTAAAGCTAAAGTAAAAGCTGACAATAAAGTACATCCTGGTAAATTGTAAGCTAAGCTTCCAAAGGCTACTCCTATTGCTAGACCTTCAGGAATATTATGAAGAGTTATTGAAGAAATAAGCATAAAACAGCGCTTTTTACTTTTAGTATTGGTATTTTTTCCTTTGTCTATTAAGTCATATATTTTATCACCGATAAAAAGTAGTATCCCTCCTAGAAGAAATCCAGTTGATATTATAAGTGGACCATTCATCTTTAAATTCTTTGTCATTTCTAAAGCAGGTGATATTAAGCTAAAGAAACTAGCAGCAATCATAACTCCTGATGAAAATCCAAGCATAGCATCCATTATGGTTTTATTAACTTTTTTAAAGAAAAAAACTATACTAGCACCAAGTGCAGTTACTCCCCAAGTGAATATACTAGCAATTAAAGCTTGCCAAACATAAGATAAATTATTGAATTCATTAATCATATTACACCTCTATTAGTAAAATATGTAAAAAAGACTTTTTAGAATGGGCAATTTAATGAATTCAGCTATAAAAATAGGGAGATTTTGCACAATTCCCTATGGAAAATGTTAAATTCAGGTTAAAAACCTAGGGAAAATGAAAAATTATCGATTTGCATATTAACTTATTGGTAGTTATAATTAGGACCGAGGTGTAAAGAGTGGATTTCAAATTACTTAACTATGAACTAGATAAAGAACAAACAAAAGTAGTAAAAGATGATAGTAGATATTTATTAGTCTTAGCAGGAGCAGGAAGTGGTAAGACATTAACTATTGTAGGAAAAATTAAATATTTATTAGAAAGTAAACATATAAAAGAAGACGAAATAATCTGTATTACCTTTACCAATATGGCAGTAGATAGTTTAAAGGAAAAGATAAGAAAAGAAATAAATAAGGAAATTAAGTGTTATACCTTTCATAAATTAGCTATGGAGATAATAAATAATTCCAGCGAAAAATATGCAATAGCAAGTGATGAGTTATTAACAATGATTGTGGAAAACTTTTTCAATATAGAAATATTTAACTCAAACTACTTACTAAAGACAGTTTTAAAGTACTTTAATAACTTTTTTTCCACAAAACCTGTGGAAAACTATAAAAAATTACTAGTTAATAAGCGAAAGGAAGTAGAAATATTAAAAAAGGAGTTAATAACATTTATCAGATTATTTAAATGCGGTAATTATCAAATAGAAGATTTTAAAGATTTTTTTCGCAAGATAAAAAGTTATCTTTTGCCAATAACCTATTTAAAAGAAAAATATTTTCTTCTGTTAGCGCTTAATATTTATATATTATATGAAAAAGAAAAACAGGCAGAAAGAGAACTTGATTTTGATGATTTGTTATTTGTAGCTAGCAAAAAAGTAAAAAGTTATTCTAAAAAAATATCATATATTATCATTGACGAATACCAAGACACATCTTATGTTAGATTCTTACTTGTCAAAGAATTAGTGGAAAAAAAGAATTGTTCTTTGATGGTAGTAGGAGATGATTTTCAATCAATTTATCGCTTTAGTGGTTGTGATATTTCATTATTTTATAATTTTTCTACTTACTTTCCAAATACAGTAACTCACAAAATAACTACTACCTATCGTAACAGTCAAGAACTAATAACAGTAGCGGGAAGATTTATTCTTAAGAATAAGTACCAATTAAAAAAGAAATTAACTTCTTCAAAATATTTGAAATACCCATTACGAGTGATTTACTATAAAAATAAAAAAGAAACTATCTTAAAAATATTAGATAATATTATTTCAAAAAAGATTTTTGTTTTAGGAAGAAATAATAGTGATATTTATAGTATTTTAAGTGAAGAGTTAGAATTAAAAGGTAATAAAGTTATTTATAAGAAGAAAAGTTACTTAGATATAACTTTTCTAACTATTCACAAATCTAAAGGTTTAGAAGCAGATGATGTCATTATTATTAACTTTTTAGATGATATGTTAGGTTTTCCTAATAAAATTAAAGAAGAAAGAATAATGCGATTAGTTAGTAAAAAAGAAGAAGATTATCCTTATGCTGAAGAAAGAAGACTTTTTTATGTTGGTATTACGAGGACTAAAAATACTACTTATTTAATGGTACCTCTAAATAAGTATTCAATTTTTATTAAAGAATTGGAACGGGATTATAAAGTAAGTGAACTTGTTAAATTTGAAAAGTTACTATAAAATTTAAGAGGTGATAAAAATGAGAATGAGTGAAAAGAAAAAGATAGATATTAAACTAGAACGATTTAAGTTATCAAAATTTCGTAGTAGTTTTCATCTATCTTTAGAAGATAAAGAATATGTATTAAAGAAAGGCTATCCAACAATTAAGTTACATGCTATTGATTTTCTAACTAAAAGACTAGCACCATATCCAACTTTAAATGATGGTAAACAAACACCTATGCGTGGTCATCCAGTTTTTATTGCAGAACATGCTACTGCTACTTGTTGTAGAAAGTGTCTTAAAAAATGGTATCACATACCTGATAATAGAAAGCTAACTGATGAAGAAATAAACGATTTAGTAGATATAATAATGGTTTATATATATAATGAAGTTAATAATCAGTAACCTTTATGTAACAAATCCATAATCATTTTGAAAAATAACCAAGCTGATAATACAATAATAAACAATAATATTATATATTTAGCAGTTTCTCCTTGCACAAGACTATAAGCAAGAATTAAACAACCATTAATAAAACCAAGAATCAACTCATGTAATAAGTTTTCTATCTTATCAATATGTTTATTAGAGTCGCTAAGTTCTAACTTAAATTTAAAGTCACCTTGTCTAATATATTTTAAAAGACTTTCTGTTTCTGTTGGAATATTAATAAGACTCTTACTACTACGTAAAACTTTTTTCTCAATATTCTTTAAGGTTTCTCCTGATAATAGATTTCTTTTCTCATTTTCAATGACTTTATCTTTTAATACACTAGTTAAACTAATAGTTGGATCAAGAGAATTTAATACTCCTTCAATGACTCCAATTCCTCTTATTAGCATTGTAACATTGTGATCTAAAATCAAATTGTTTTCTTGTAACATCTTAAACATTAAAGTTATAAATTTTTTAGTATTAATTTCTTCTAAACCAATACTTGAAAATTCTTCTAGAATATTTTTGATATCAGTTACTAACTTTGCTTGATCAACTTCATTCTTTTTAATTGACATAGCTGAAAGACAGTTTGCTACTTCTTGATAGTCCTCAGTAATAATAGCTTTCATACATTTATTTAATAAGGCTTGATTTAATTTTGATAGGGTACCTACCATTCCCCAATCTAAAAAGTATATTTTATTATTATAAATAGTTATATTATCTGGATGGGGGTCTGCATGAAACAAACCATCATCTAAAGCTTGCTTAATATAATTTTTACTTAATTCTTTAGCTATTAAACTTTTATTGTAATTTTCACTTTCCAACTTTTTAATATTAGAAATCATTATTCCATCTATATATTCCATTACTAGAATATTTTTAGAAGATAATTTTTCTACTACTTTAGGTGTAGCGATAAATGTTTCATTCTTATTATGTTCATCAAAGAATAACATATTTTCTTTTTCCTTTTCAAAGTCAAGTTCTAGTATTGTTGATTGATATAGTTCATCTAGTACAGACTCTAAGTCCATTATTTTGATAAAATGATTAAGATGGAGAATTTTTACAGCTTCTTTTAAAAGTTCAATATCTTGTTTAATTTCTTCTTCAATATGTGGCCTTTTAATTTTTAAAACAACATAGGTATTATCTTTTAATTTAGCTTTATGAACTTGAGCGATTGAAGCAGAACCGATTGGTCTTTCATTTATATGAGAAAATATGTTATCTAGATTTTTATATTCTTTCTTTAAAATCTTTTTTATTTCATCAAAAGGAAGAGGCGTTACATTAGACCTTAATTTAGCTAATTCTTTGGTATAAGCATCTGGGATTAAATCAACTCTAGTCGATAATATTTGTCCAATTTTGATAAATGTTGGACCTAATTCTTCTATTATCTTTTTAATATTTTTAGGACTTCTATCATTTACAATATTATTAGCTTTTAATATTTTAATTATATTCATTAGTCTTTCTTTATTATTCATATTATCACCATTATAATTATACAAAAGAAATTAGATTTTGGTCTAGTCGTATTGAATTATCAAGTGTTAGTTTCTGTCAAAAGGTCAATAATTTTAAGTATTAAATGGCTTTATCATTAATTTTGCTATATAATATAGAAGAATATTTATTTTGGGGTTATTAATAGAAAAATAAAAACTTTAAAGAATAGAATATATATGAGAAATAAAAATGTAAGTGAGGAGAGTATATGAAACGGGTAGTACAAAATGTAATAACATTTCTGATTATTGCAATAATTATTATGGGTGGTTTTTCTATCTATCGAAGTTATAAACATAATAAAGAATTAGAAAGAACCTATGACTTTGTAATAAATAAATTTACTGATAAAAATGAATTAGTAGTAGCTGATGCTACGGTAGATACTAATGCTAAAAAGACATTTACTCCAGAAGCTACCAAAGAGTGGCCTTCTTGGATTCAACCGTTAGTAAGATTAGTGGCAGGAAGAAGAGTTGAATTGAAAATTCCTGTAAAAACAGAATTTAAACTTGTTTTAACTAATTTAGATAAAAATGATATATCTATTAAAGATAATAAAGTAACATTTAGAAAAAAATTAACTGTTAATGTAGATTCGCAAATAGATGGAGATATTTCGATAGTTAATTCTTCTAATGGTTTATTGGATAAAGCTGCTGATGTATTAACTTCAGGTAAAAGTGCACAAGAATTTTTTAATGAAAAAGCACAAGATACTGTCTATGACACAAGTGAATATATTATGGAAGATAAAGCTACTATTAAAAAGGTAGTACAATCAGCTAAAACATCTTTAGAAGAAATTTTAAATATTTCTTCTGACAATAATATTAATGTTTTATTAACAGAAGATGATTTGAAATTTGTAAATGTTGATAAAAAATCTAAGTGATAATTTAAAATATAAAACCGTGACTTTATTGTTCTCGGTTTATTTACGTTAATTTTTGACTCAAATAATGCATTATAATATAAGTCAAAAAGGAAAGAGGTAGTTTATATGAATTTAAATTCTTCATCATTTTCAGGAGCATCTGGAAATAGTTTAGACTATGTTGTAATGCAAGTGACTTTAAAAGAAAAATTGTTAGGAACAGGTTCTGGAAATTTAACAGAACTAGAAAATGTAATTAATACTCAAGCAGCTAAAGGATATAGACTTCATACTATAACAACTTCTAATGGTGGAAGTAAAGGCTTAATGGGTGGAGATAGAATTCAAGCAACTTTAGTGTTTGAAAAAATAAAATAATTTATACAAAAAAACGAACTAGTTGATAGTTCGTTTTAAATTCTAATGGCAGGGGATGAGAGAATCGAACTCCCAACAGTGGTTTTGGAGACCATTATTATACCATTTAACTAATCCCCTAATTGGTACAAATAAATTATAGCACATAACTTGGTTATTTAACAAGACTTTTTCCGTGCTATAATAATTAAAAATTTATATTTATTTAATGAATTAATGATTAACTAATAATGGTGATGAATATGAAAGTATTAATTGTAGAAGATGAATATAACTTAGCAGATGTAATAAAAGAAAGATTAGAAAAAGAAAAATTGACAGTAGATATAACTACTGATGGTGAAGAAGGTTACTACTATGCTGCAACAGGTGTATATGATTTAATAATATTAGATGTAATGCTTCCTAATATGTCTGGTTTTGAAATATTAAACAAGTTAAGAGAAGAAAATGTTACTAGTAAAATAATAATGTTAACAGCAAAATCAATGTTAGAAGATAAACTTAACGGATTAGAAAATGGTGCAGATGATTATTTAACTAAACCATTTCATATGGATGAATTAGTAGCAAGAATAAATGTTCAATTAAAAAGAAATGTTAAAAATCATAAAAATGCTTTAATATTTGGTGATTTAGAACTCAATACTACAACATTAAAAGTGACTTGTACGAAAACTAATGAAGTAGTAGAACTTATAAAAAAAGAATTTCAACTGTTAGAATACTTCATTAATAATCCTAATCAAATATTATCAAAAGAACAAATTTATGACAGAGTATGGGGACTAGATAATGAAGTAGAATCTAATAATTTAGAAGCTTATTTATCATTTATTAGAAAAAAACTAAGAGCAATTGACTCTACTGTTAGTATAAAATCAGTAAGAGGAATGGGGTATAAGATAGAAGATGGAAATCAAGAAATTAAGTAATAAAATATTTTACACATTAGTTCTAATATTGAGTATCTCTATCTTAACTGTAGTAGGTATTTTTAATATTCAAAACTATTTTGAACAAAAAAAATCAATCAATAATAGTTTAAATGTTTCTATGACAAAAAAAGATAGAAAAGTAATACCACCTATTAAAAAAGATGCTGTAACTCATAATACTGAAGATATGCAAAATAGAAATATTAAATTTATGGACTCAGTAATTTATACAATACTTCTAGATGATAATAATAAAATTTTAGAAGTAATCAACCATTCTAATAATGAAACTTCTAGTGAAAAGATAAATTCTATTGCTAGGAGAATACTTAGTAATAAGAATATAAAAGATAGATATATTGGTAACTTATATTTAAGTGATTACTCTTATGTTTATTCAAAAGGAAACACTTTGATAATACTTGATAATAGTAAAATTAAAAGTTCTCTATTACTATCTTTAGAAGTGTCACTCTTCATCTTTATTATTTTAGAAATATTGGTTATTGTACTTAGCAGATACTTAACTATCTGGATAATTAAACCAGTTAAGGAAAGTTTTGCTAAACAAAAACAATTTATTGCTGATGCTTCTCACGAGCTAAAAACACCACTATCTGTTATAGTAGCTAGTAGTGAAGCGATAGATATTACAAATCAGAATAGTAAATGGTTAAATAATATTGAATATGAAGTTAATAGAATGAATCTTCTGATTAGTAAATTATTAGATCTTGCTAAGAGTGAGAGAGTGGAAGAAATTGTATTAGTTAATAACAATTTGTCAAAAACAGTAGAACTCTCTTTACTTACTTTTGAAGGAAGAGCTTTTGAAAAAGATATAAAATTGAGTTATGAAATAGAAGATAATATTAATATTTTAATGGATGAAGATAGTATTAAAGAGCTAGTGGAAATATTGCTTGATAATGCTATTAAGCATTCTAAGAAAAATGGTAATATTAAAGTTTTATTAAAAAGTGATTCTCAAGTCACTCTATTAGTCCAAAATGAAGGTGAACCGATACCTAAAGGAGAAGAAGAGAAAATATTTGAAAGATTTTATCGGGTTGATAAATCACGAAACAGAAAAGATAATAGATATGGTTTAGGACTTGCCATTGCTAAGAATATTGTCCTATCTCATAAAGGAAAAATAAAAGCTAGTTCTTTAGATGGTGTCACCACTTTTGAAGTAACATTAAAAAACAATAAGTAAAGAGTAGATTATGTTGTCTACTCTTTGTTTTTTTCCTCTTTTATTAAATTGTATAATTCTATAAGAAAAGGACTTCTTTCTTTTTCATCTCTATTAGTTAATAAATAAACGTGGTTTTTAGTTCTAGTTAAAGCTACATAAAATACTCTTCTTTCTTCTGCAAAAGTAAACGGTTCATTATCTGTTTTTACAGTGAATAAACTATATAACCAAAAAGTATGTTTTGGTATTACTGGAAAATCGCTATCAAGTCCAATAACTATTACTTCATCAAAAGTTAATCCCTTTGATTTATGAATACTCATTGCGTTTATATTAATGTCTTCATATCCTTGAAAAGTAACTTTAGTTCCAATATTATCTATAAAACTTTTGTCATTAAACAAATTATTTATTTGTCTATTTTTTCTTGCTAATATTAAGATATTATAATCTGGATTGTTTCGATAGATATCAAGAATTAGTTTTTTTAAAGTTTCTATTTCATCATCAAATAATTTAAAAATAATAGGTTTTTCAATATTTTTATCAGATAACAAATCTTTTTTTATTTGAATGGGATTTTTCATAATGAATTTTCCGCTGTAATTTATCAATTCTTTACTATTACGATAAGTTTTAGAAATATATAATATCTTAGCATCAATAAAGTATTTTTGAAAATTATAAATGTAAGAAATGTTTGAACCGCTAAAAGAATAAATAGATTGCCAGTCGTCACCAACAGCAACTATTTTTGAATGATTTTTTCTACTTATATTATTTACTAGAGTATACCTATCTTGGGACATATCTTGATATTCATCAATAATTAAATATTTAAAATCTAAATTATCATCTGTGGCATTATCAATATATTTATTGGCATAATAAATCATATCTGGAAAATCAAATTTATACTCATTAAGATTACCAAATAGCTCATTTTGGTAGTATTTGTAAAAATCTACAATATATTTATATTGTTTAATAGCAATATTTCTTTCTGTAAAATTAAGAGTATCAAGATATTTTTCAACTATCTCGTTAACATCATTACGATTAACAGAAGATTTAATTTTATTAATACAATTATAGTATAGTTTTCTTAAGGAATATATCTGACTTAAATTATATCTATCTAGAAGTTGGTTAATGATTTCTTCATTTGCTAACCTATTTAGTTTGAATCCATATTTGATTAGTTGTGTTTTTAAACTATTAATAATAATTTCTTTTTTGGTAGCTGTTATAGCAATTAGTTTATTTCTTCTTTTTTGATGATATGCTAACTTTTCTTTCATGTTTTTTCTATAACGATTAAGGTCAATATTGCTATTACTGGCAAGGCCAAAATATTCTATGTAAATATTTTCACCATTTAATTTTAGGGTAAAATCAGGATGATATGGAGTATGATTGTCTAATAGTTCTTCATAGATTTTTTCATAGTAATAAGGGACTTGATTCATAAAAAGGTAATTAGCAATAATTGCTTCTCCTTTTGACTTAACAAGTTCATTTTTAATAGTATAAATATTTTCTTGGTTATAATCGTGTTCTAGCTTGGTTGTAATGTAATTATTTTGATCTATTATATTTTTTATTTTATCAGTTTTTAAGGCCTTAAAATATTCATCATAAGTTTCGTATTTATCGTAGTTTTCTTTAAAAAATTTTCCTAATAAAATATTTTCATCAACTTCGAATATTTCTATCAATTCTCTTATAACAGATTTATTTGGAAAAATATTCTCTTTGAAATATTTAAGAAAAATTTGATTTTTTTCATTTTCACCGATTACACTACATTTATGATTTTTAAAGATTGATTTTATATGCATATAACCAAGTGCATGAAAAGTAGAGACAACAACAGGAATATTAAAATCAAGTCTTATTCTCTTATCTAGTTCTTCAGTTGCTTTTCTAGTAAAACTCATAACTAATATTTTTTCAGGATTTATTTTTTTTATGTCAACGAGATATTTTACTTTAGCAGCCATAGTGGTGGTTTTCCCTGTTCCAGCTCCAGCAATTATGAGTGAGAAATCTTCATCAGCTAGTATGGCTTTTATTTGATCTTCGTCTAATTTAATGCTGTCATCTATGTTACTATACATATTGGTGAAGTAATCTTTATATTTTAAGTATAGGTTATCTAGGACTTGATTGTTATAAATTTCTAAATCAAAATTCATCGGTTTATCTGTCGTCATTCTATTTAAATATTTAGATATATATTCTTTGTTTAAATATTTCTTTTTGAAAATTTCGTTATAGTTAACATTATTCATACTTCAACACCTTTTTAGTTATCCTATGTTAATAATATCATATATTTTTGAATTCGTAAGGAAAAGTTAAAAATCTTTTCAGCTTAAATAATATTTAGATATTGTGTCAAATTATTAGTTTATTCATATTTTATAGTGAGGTGAAAGTATGGATGAACGTGTAAATGGTGGAGTAGTAGTAGATGCTGGGCATGGTGGAAGTGATCCAGGTGCTATCAGCGGTAACCTAAAAGAGAAAGATTTAACTCTTAAAGCTGCTTTGTATATGTATGATAGGTTTAAACAATTAGGTGTTCCAGTGGTTATTACTAGAGATTTTGATGAAGATTTAAGTAGATTAGATAGATTAAAAAGAGCTAATGAAGCATTCAATGGTGATCCTAATACAATATTAATATCTAATCACATAAATGCAGGAGGAGGCAATAATCATTGTGTAACAACTATGTATAACAATTAAAGCCAAAATTATATTAAGAAATGGAGATTAGTTATAATATGAGTTACACAAAAGAAAAAGAATTAATGGATGAAGGAAATATATCTAATGAAGAATTTCAAGAAAAGTATTTACCTTTCTATGATAATTTTGAAGAGTATATGATTAGATATGTAATACCAGATGCAGTAGCATTTTATATTGCAAATAGTTATTCAAGAAGTTGCTTAGATGATAGTAAATTATATAATCATATCAATTCTACAGTAGATATTTTTAATTGTAGATGTGATATTGATGTAATATTACCATCTATAGAAAAAATATTAAACATAAGATATAATCTAAAAATTACTGGTAGAAATCCATTAAAATTAGAAAAATATTATTAAAAATTTAGCACTAATTTTTGTAAAAGTTAGTGCTGTTTTTATATATTAATGAAATTATGTTAAAATTATATTAGGTGATGAAAAATGTCTAAAAAAATTGACTTTTTAAAATTGAAACTTAAATCATACTATACCTTTAAAAAATTAATTTTTTTGAATTATAAAAATTCAATATTATATGTCGAATGTATTCTGTTATCTATAGTGTTATCAATTTTAACTCCACATTTAATTGATTTATTACAATTACTTAATTATTTACCAGTATATGACTTCAATACATTAAAAATTAATTATACAAATCTTTATACAAATACAGGCATTGGTTTAATAGGATTAAGTGGATTAATATTTACACTTAAAACTTTTAAAAAACAATCATTAGATGAATATATGAATTCAATATTTCAAAAAACGTTTATAGATAAATTAGATACTTACATAGAATATGGATATATTTGCTTAATTTCAGTACTATTTCTATTAATACCTAATGTTAGTATATTTGAACAAAATATTTCATTATTTATATCATTTTATTATTTTTCATTAATCTGTATATTATTTATGTTTGGAGTAGAATTATTTATAATTTCGAATAATATGAATAAAACAAATATATTAAAAGAATTAAAAATTAGGGTTAAATATTTATATGATATAGAAGAAAAATTAGGAAAATATCATAGTGAATATGAGAAAAAATATAATAATAAACAATCATCGGAATTACAATTTATAGATAAAATGAATTATACGTTTTTATCATATATACAATGCATAAATATGATAGCACGAAAATCTTTTAATGATCCTATTATATTTGTCCAAAGTATGGATACTTTGTATGAAATAACTAAATATCGATTAGATATAAGAAAAAATAAATTTAATGATTATTCTGTACCCTTATTAAGTGAAGTCATGCCCAATCCATCTAATGATACTTTTATAGAAAATCATTTGCTAGAATATCTTGATGATTATACTAAACTAGCATTAGAACAAAAAAATAGAGATAACATGGGTACAATTGAAAGAATGTATAAACAATTATTAATTGCAGGAAAAGATAATAGGTATATGAATAATAATAATCTAGAATTAACTATAAAAATCATTTTCATTTATTACCTAAAAATGATAAATGATATTGTAAAATTTAATAACGAAAATATGTTGTTTCAAACTATAAAAATGTTTAGACAATTATTTATAAATAATGGTAAGTACTTTAATGAATTAGTTGATAAACAATTTTGTGATAGCATGTATCAATTATCTATTGAATCATTACAAAACAAATCTTTAATGAATTATAGAAATATTCAGGGACTTCTAACAATTGGATTTGCTGGTGTATTGTTTAATAATTATGAATACAGAAGTATTTACTTAGATGAAATATTTAAAACATTTAAATTAGACTTAGAGGCATTTTATAATAGTCGTAGATTAATAGTTGAATACAATGGGGCACGACCATATTTAAACTACATACTAAATTCACTTGAACCATTATCAATATTATCTGTTTTTAGAAGTTTTTATAACTCTAATATTTCACCTGATGGCAGGTTTGTAAATATGGAAATTATTTCTGAAAATGACTTTAGAAGATTATTAGATTTTATAAATGATAAGGATGTTATGAATTGGCTTATTGATTTACATAATAAAAGATATTATATTACTTGCGATACTGATGTATCTGAAATTTGTACATTTTTATTACAGATATCTTCAATAATTTGTAATAAAATTGATGATCAAAACATAAAAGATGAATATTATGAATTATTTGATAAAACATTAAAAGTTTCTGCAATTTATATTAGTAAATTTAATGAAAATTCGAGTATGATGCGTCATAAAATGGATGAATATTATTCTCACATTGTATATTTATCTAAACATATTATTAAACAAGATAATCATTTGAAATTAATTTTATTTAATCATTATAAAAAATCTATTATTCAAACTTATAAAGATTTTGATAACGAGTTTTCTATAGAAAATTTTCTAAAATATTTTGAATCAATATCCATAATTTTTGATGAAAAAGAAAAACAAAAAGAAATTAAAAGCGTATTAGAAGAAATAGCAGATTTATTATTAGATGCAAAAAAATTTATTATTGAATTTGTAAATCTAAAAAGTAGAAATCATTCTTTTATAGGTTTTAATAATTCTGAAATAAGAAATTATATAGAGCCAACAATGTTAGAAGTTGTGATTGATAAAGCTGATAATATGAATAAAAAAGATATTGAATTTATATGTAATAAAATTACAAAGAATGAAATTAATAAAAGAATTAATAAAAAAGAATTATTAAAAATGCTAAAAGAATCGTTACAAAAATAATTCTTTTTTTGATGCTGAAATTATGAATTTATGATTAAAAAAATGGAAGTTATATATTTTTTTGTATGTATAAAATCACCAAAAAATTTCAACCTTACCAGAGGTTACTTAGTAGTCTTGTACAATAAATCAAGCATGGTGTTGACACACCCATTAACGCTTGTTAGGTAGTATCCCTAAGACCTATAAAAATAGTCGCTGACAGTTAGCAAAAATTTATTATTTTTATTATGTAAAATTAGTTTACTCAAATATAATAAAATGATATAATATTGTTATGAAAGTAAATGGTGATTCTATGACTAATGAAAATAAAATTAAACAGTTTTTAGATGCTAATCGTGGATACATATCTACATCAGATTTTTTAAAACTAAATATTAGTAAACCATTAATAAAAAAATATGTTGATAATGGTTTAATAAAAAAAGTTTCTCATGGATTATACATAGATAGTAATTTGTTAGTTGATGATGAATATGTTTTTCAAAAAAAATATCCTGATGCCATATATTCATATAAGACAGCGCTAAGTATGCTAGGTTTAATTAAAGAATTACCAGAAGAAATAGAAATAACAGTTAATAGTAAGAAAAGAGTATTAAGTAATTATAAAGTACATTATGTTGCAGATAAATACTATGATATTGGAATTATTGAAATTAATAATATGTTTAATAATCCAATTAAAATATATAATGCTGAAAGATGCATATGTGATATGCTAAAAAATGATGATTTTGATTTAGAATTACAAAATAATATATTACATGATTATTTTAATAACAGTGAAAAAGATATAGATAAATTATTAGAGTATTCTAAAGTATTTAATATATATGAAAAAGTTAGAACTTTAGTAGATTATGCAGTGAGATAGGAGGTTAATTAAATGAGTGAAAAAGAATTGGATTCAAGTAACATTGAATATACAGAAGAAACTAAACCAGAAGGATATGTAAAACAACTAGAGTGGGATATGGCTATAGGTCTTCAAGAAGTAGATAATTTAAAGCCTTCTAAATATTTAGAAAAATTGTTAGAAGAAAATGTTAGTGGTAATTTAACTATTAAACAAGTAGAAGAAGAACTAAGAGAATATTACATTGAAAAAGATAAAAAACAAGAATTAAATCATAATGAATTAGAATGTGATTTTGTATCAACAAGAATTGTTGAATTATTACAAATTGATAATTTTGAATTGTCTGTAGATTATTTAAAATACATTCATAAATATTTATTTCAAGATGTTTATGAATTTGCGGGTGAATTTAGAAATATAGATTTTTCTAAACATGAGAAAATACTTAATAATGATTCAGTTGCTTATGGTGATTGTAAAACATTAAAAGAATCATTAGAATATGATATTTCTTTAGAAAAAGAAAAAAATTATAAAGATATGAGTGTTGTAGAAGTAATAAATAATATTACCAAATTTTCATCTAGTATATGGCAAGTACATCCATTTAGAGAAGGTAATACAAGAACAACAGCATTATTTATAGAAAAATATCTAATTAGTTTAGGTTATGAAGTAGATAATACTTTATTTAAAGATAAGTCTGTTTATTTTAGAAATGCGTTAGTTAGAAGTAATTATTTTAATAATTATTTGAATATAAAAGAAGATAATAATTATTTAGTTAAATTTTACGAGAATTTATTATTAGGTAAAAATAATAATTTACATTCACAAGATTTAATTATTAAAGAGTTGTTTTAGGAGTGAGATAGTATTATGCAAGAATTAACAAAAAAGTAGTTGAGTTTACAAAAGAAAGAGATTGGGATCAATTTCACTCTCCAGAGAATTTAGCCAAGAGTATTTCTATAGAAGCGGGAGAGTTATTAGAATGTTTTCAATGGAACAATGAGTATGATTTGGAAGAAGTAAAAGAAGAGCTAGCAGCTGTAATTAATTATTGTATTTTAATGGCTGATAAATTAGGAGTAGATCCTAAGCAAATAGTTTTAGATAAAATGGAAAAGACAGCAAAGAAATATCCTGTAGAAAAATCAAAGGGGAAAAGTACAAAATATAATAAGTTGTAGGTGGTTTTTGTGAATAAATTTATAAGAGATAAAGACAATTTAATTCATGTTTCAAATGATAATTGGAAAACATTTGAAACAATGAAGAAAAAAAGTATAGAAGGAATAGAAGAAATAGATAGAGATATAATTTCTATAATTAAGTTAAGACATGAATTAGGTGATATTTTAGCAAAAATAATAGTAGATGAATTTGATAAAATTAGACTACAATTTAACATGCAAAGTGGTGACGGTTATGGTCATGCATTTGAAGTTTTTGCATTAGCTGTACTTTATAACATTAATTATAATATAGTATTTGATAATTATATTGTTAGCGGACAAAATGATGGAAAAATAGATGCAATATATTGGAAAAAAGATATAAATATAATATATCAAATAAAAATGGATTATTTAGATTTTAGTGAAGTTGAAGTTATTGATAAAAATTATTATGAATTTATATCTACTGGTAACATATCATCTGAAAATTCACAAGACTTATTATTATTTTGCAAAAAGCACCAAAAAAATATTACTAGAGAAAAAGAATATGAAATTGTAACTATATCTAATAATGGCATAAATGAATCACATATTTCTTCAAAAAATATCTATTTGAAATATTTTGAAAATTATTTATTAAATAAAACTAATAACTTGACTATTTCTTTGACAATTCCAAAAGAAAATGGTGTTGCTAAGATTATTGATGATAAAAGTATATATGCGTATTTTATTGATGCAAAAGTTTTTATTGAAGATTTACTTAGATGTGATAATATTGGTGGAGATATAAATAATCTATACAAACTCTTCTACGATAATGTAAGAGGAAATTTAGGTATAAATAAAGCAATGAGAGAAACAATAGATAACGATCCAAGTAACTTTGTAAAATATAATAATGGTGTTACAATAACTGGATTTGTGAAGTATATAAATACACCGTGTTTAATCATTGATGAACCAATTATAAATAATGGTCAACAAACAATATGGAATTTAATAAACAAATATCCAAACATAGATGGTACTAGTTTGCTAATCATTGTAAAAAATGAATCTGATTATAAAATAAAAAGTAAAATTTCTAAATATACTAATACACAAAAAAATATAAAACCTATTGATTTATTATCATTAGATTCTAATATTAGAAAACTTCAATCACAATTATTTAATTTAACTATCAATAGTGATGATCCAATTTTTTTAGAGATAAATACATCTGGAGAACGACATTATAACAAACTTATAAAAGTTATATATAAAAGAGAAAATATTATTCATTTAATTGATTTTTGTAAATTATATTTTGCAGTTGAAACCAACAAATTAGGTGACTGGAAAAGTAATGTTTCTAAACAGTTAGTTGATCTATTAGAAAAAGATGTTATATATGATATAGAAAAATCTTTAATGATTTGCAATTCAATTATTAAGTATAAAAAATACTTACAATCTATTACAGATAAAAGTATTAAGAATATTTTAAGAACTGCAGATTTAGCATTTATGTATATTCAATATAAATATAATTTTAGTGAAGAAAAGACTCATATGATTATTGATAAAATGAACAAGAAATATTTCTATGATATTCCAGATAGTAAAAGAAAAAGTAAAGTTATCGATTTATATAAGGCAAACGATATTGTCAATATGATTGAAGAAGTTATTTCATCAGAAAAAAAGAAGGTAGTAAAATGTTAATATACGAAGGAATTAAATCAGGATTTATTAATGATGTTGATTTGGGAATAATTGCTGATAAGATTAGAAATAAATATATTGAAAAAATTAAAAGAAAACCTAGTGCGCCAGAATTTAATTCTTGGAAAAATTCTATGCAATATATGAGAGGTGTGTTAAGCGATAATGAAATACCGGATAATACTGGTATAGCAATTGAATATAACATTCCACCAACTGGTTGTAGAATAGATTTTATGATGTCTGGTTTTAATAAAGATAAATCCAATGTAGTTATTATTGAATTAAAGCAATGGGATAAAGCAACTGAAGTAGCTAATTTAGATGGTATTTATAAAGTTAATACTTATACTGGTGGAAGCATGAGAGATGTTAACCATCCATCATATCAAGCTATGACGTATGCAAATCTTATTAAAGACTATAATGAATCTGTTCAATTAGAGGATATTAATGTAGTGCCATGTGCCTACTTACATAATTATTACTTTGAGAATGATGATACCTTATTATCTGATAATTATAAAGAATATATAGATAAGGCTCCATTATTTGGACATAATGATGTAATTAAGTTAAGAAATTTTATTAAAAGATATATTGAAAATGGTGATGATGGAAGCATTCTTTATGAAATAGATCATGGGAGAATTAGGCCATCTAAGATGTTACAAGATTCTTTATCTCAAATGTTACAAGGTAATAAAGAATTCTATATGATTGATGAACAAAAAATTATATATGAATATGCATTAAGTAATGCTATTGATACAATAGCTAGTAGTAAAAAGAATGTAATGATAGTTAGAGGTGGACCTGGAACTGGGAAATCTGTACTTGCTATTAATTTATTAGTTGAATTTAACAATAGAAATATGACATGTTTCTATGTCACAAAGAATGCAGCTCCTAGAAGCGTATTTTCCGCTAAATTGAGAGGTAATTATACGCAAACGTATATTAATCATTTGTTTCAAGGCTCAGGCAACTTTGTTGATGAAGAGTGCAATAAGTTAGATGTATTAATAGTAGATGAGGCACATAGATTAAATGCTAAATCAGGTATGTTTCAAAATAAAGGTGAAAACCAAATTAAAGAAATTATTAATGCTTCTAAATTTTCAATATTCTTTATAGATGAAAATCAAAAAGTGACTCTTAAAGATATTGGTAGCGAGGATATGATTAAGAAATATGCTAATGAATTAGGTGCTGGTATATATACATATGAATTAGATAGTCAATTCAGATGTAATGGTTCTGATGGATATATTGCTTGGTTAAATAATTTATTAGAAATAAAAGAAACAGCTAACTTTGATATAGATGGATTCGATTATGACTTTAAAGTATTTGATGATCCTAATGAAATGAGAAAAGCTATTGAAGAAAAGAATGCAATTAATAATAAATCAAGAATAGTTGCTGGTTATTGTTGGGATTGGATAAAAGATGGGAATGCTAAAAACAACTCTGATATTCATGATATAGTTATTCCTGAATATAACTTTGAAATAAGTTGGAATTTAGGAAATTCTCAAACGTGGGCAATCGATCCTAATTCTATTAGTGAAGCAGGATGTATCCATACTTGTCAAGGATTAGAATTTGATTATGTCGGTGTTATTATTGGCGATGATATGAGATATGGAAATGACCATATAATTACTGATTATACAAAAAGAGCTAAAACTGATCAATCTTTAAAAGGTATAAATAAAATAGTTAAAGAACATGGACAAGAAGAAGCAAATAAAATAGCTGATTCAATTATTAAAAATACATATAGAACACTAATGACTAGAGGTATGAAAGGATGCTACATATGCTGTGTAGATAAAAATTTGCAAGAATATATCAAAAATACTATAAATGTGATAAAATAGTTATATATAATAGAGTAATATTTCATTTTGAAGATGGAATATGCTCTATTTTTTTAATAAAAAATTATAAAGGAGGGAATATGAAAAGATTTATTTTTGATTTAATAACATCACCATTTTCTTTGTTTGATAATCCATTTTATAATTACATAGCTATGGCAATTGTTGGTGTATTAGCTTTTGGAATAGCATTTAATATAGTTGGAGAACTTGGTTTTAGAGGCGAATTAGGTTCAATAACTCATTGGACTATAAGAATTATAGTATTTGTATTATTATGGTTTATTTTTGGGATTATAATCAAATTAGTAACTTTTATAATTGCTAATTGGATATATATATTAATTAGTTGTTCATTGATTTTAGTGTTATTTTTATTAAAATGGTATGCGAATAACAATCCTAAATCAATATTAAACAAAAAGCTTTTTTAAACAACATACTAGAAATTTTTGTAAAAATTTGCTATAATTAAATTAGGGTACGACGAGTGTACTCAAAAAAGTCGACTTTTACTAAAGGAAGTTTATGTAATGTTCTTATAAAGAACTTAACAAGAATGAAGTGCCAAAATTAAAGGGAAGTACTAGAGTATTTCTAGAATTGCTGTACTATTCTTTGTTCAGTTCTTTTTCTTATGCTCTAAAAGACTGACAAATAATAGACTATTAAGTTAATCTTATATCAATGAATATGGAAAGAGATATTGAACCTTTTATTAAATTAGTTTTTCCAACAAGTATATTAGGAGATTATAATCTAACACCACTTGAAAGATTACTATTAATTTACATTTTGTCACTTTGCAAGAAGTATGGGTATTGTTGGGCTACTAACGAGTTTTTTAGTGATAGTTTTAACGTTAGTAAGCAAACAATATCAAAGAGTATAAGTAGTTTATCTAATCATGGTTATATTGTTTTAAAGTATGATAAAAAAGAAAAAAATAATTCTAAAAGAAAAATTATAATATCAGAAGTATTCAAAAAAAGAATAACAGATATTCAAGAAAATCTTAATACTAGTAATCAAGAAAATTTTAAACAATATAATAAAAATAATAATATAAGAAAAAATATAGGTCTTGTTATAGAATATGATGATGAAGGTAATATCATATCTTGGAATGGTAAACCTACAGTATCAGAACCTATGAGTGAAGAGGAAATTAAAGAATTAGAAGCATTAATAAATGAAATAACAAAAGGAGATGAATAATTTATTGTTTAACAAAGTCATACACTATAAAGAGGTGACTTATGTTTAATATAATAGAAACATTTAAAAAAGATTCTCCTGATTTAACCTTGTTGATAACTAATTATATAAAAAGAGTGATGGATAATGAGTAGAACAATGGTGTTATATTGTTCTTTATGGTACAATATAATTGGCTTTAATTTGTTATACAAGAAGAAAGGAGTATAAATGTATAACATTAAGGTAAGAGAACCAGAGTTTTACAAAGCAGGAATATATATAAGATTATCTGAAGCTGATCAAGGAAAATCTTACGAATCTGAAAGTGAGAGTGTCCTTAATCAAAGAAATATTATAATGAAATTTGTAAAAGATAATGGTTTTATCTTTGTAGGAGAATATGTTGATGATGGTTATTCTGGTACTGATTTTGATAGACCAGGATTTAATCTAATGATGGAAGATTTGAAAAAAGGACTCATAAATCTTGTAATAGTTAAGGATTTATCAAGACTAGGAAGGGATCATATATTAACAGGTTATTATGTAGAAAGATATTTTCCTGAAAATAATATAAGATTTATATCTATACAAGAAAGTTATGATAATTTTAAATTAAAATCAAGTAATGACTCCGTAATGTTTATATTTGCATGTAATGATTTTTATAGTAAACAGAATTCAGTTAAAATTAGAAATGTATTGGAATACAAAAAAAGAAAAGGGAAGTTTATTGGCAGTGCTCCAAGTTATGGATACATGAGAGATCCTAATGATAAAGGACATTTAATACCACATCCTGAATATGCACCTGTGGTTAAAAAAATATTTGAAATGGCAAATAATGGTGTTGGTTTATCAGAAATAACCACTTATTTAAATGATAATATGATTAAAACACCAAGTAGTTTAAAAAGGAAAAATCCTCGTGCAAGAAGTAAATATAATTCTATCTGGACAATATCTTCTGTTAAAAAAATTCTAAAAAATCAAATGTATGTTGGCGATATGGTTCAAAGCATTCAATGTAAATCGGATTACAAAACTAAGAAAAAATTTGCTGTTCCTAAAGAAAATTGGATTGTTATTAAAGATACTCATGAACCTCTTGTTGATAGAATGGTTTTTGAAAAAATACAAGATAATGTTAAAAGAACCAATATTACTAATATTACTAAAAGAGAAAAAAGACTGTTTGAAAATTTGTTATATTGTAAGGAATGTGGTAATACATTAACTATTACTTATAGGAAGAATCATAATTATTGGACAATTAATTGTAATAAATATTCAAGAGATCCTAAAAGACATTTATGCTATCCACATTTTATGCCTTATGATAAATTGGAAGAAGTGTTATTAAAAGTTATTAGGAAAACTTGTAAAAAATATTTGGCTGCAATTAATGTACCTGAGCTTGCAAATGAACTAAAAAATAAAAAGAAAAATACTCTTAAAGTAGAAGCAAGAATATTTGATTTGGAAAGAAAAGAAAAAGATCTTCTTGAAAAATTAGATATGTTATATGAAGATAAGTTTAGAGGATTAGTATCAGATGAGATGTATAAAAGAATTGCTAATGAGACTGAAAAAATGTTAACTAAATCAAGACTTGAAATCAAAAAATTAAAAGTTGATGAAGAAGAAATGCAAAATAAATCGGATGATATAAAACAGTATGAAGATAAAATAAGAACATTAATAGATTTAAAAAATCCGACTAGAGAGCTAATGAAGGCTATCATTGACAAAATAGTAATAGACAAAGATAAAAATATAGAAATTATTTACAAATTTAGTATACTAAATAATATTTAAAGACTTTGTTCCAAAAGGAACAAAGTAAACATAGAAATAGATAAACTACTTATAGGAATAATAGAGGTATATAATGAGAGCAGAAACACGATTAATAATTAATAATTATTATGATGAAGATGATAAGAAATTATTTTGTAAGTTTGCTAAAATAATAAAAAATGATTATAAAATAAAAGATACACATAGACAAATATGGGAATATGATCAATCACTAGGAGGATTTGGAGGATATGCTGCTCCACTAAATCCAACTCTTAATCCATTTAATTCTTTAGGGGATTTTAGAAATGTTTTTAGGAGTCTTCAATATGCTAGAAGTGATATGTTTTATTGTACAAGACCTAGACATATTATCATTGATACAGCACTTCATGTTGAAACATTGGTTAAACTAGTTTTGTCAAAAAATAAATTGCTTAAGTTTATTTATAATAGAAGAGAATTTGGAAAAAATATAGAGCAATTGTATAAAGAAAATATTATTAATAATGATTTATATGAAAGACTTAACAATTTAAGAAAAATTCTGAATTATGCAAAACATGATACTGATCCAGATAGGGATAATACATTTGATTATGAGGATGCGATAGTTTTTTATTTTGAAACAAGAAAAGTAGGTAATAAACTTCTTAAAAGTTTAAACTATCCAACTTATGATAAACCTTTTGAAATAAATGAAGATATTTAGATAATTGGAGGAAGAATTATGGCAGTATGCTTTTTTGATGATAATTATGATGAATCATACGAATGTGACTATACAGTTAAGAAATATAATATTGAAGTAATTGTAAATTATGAAATTGATAAGGAAATTGAACCAGATAATAATGGTGTAAAAAGTTTTGGCTTAAATACAAAATTTAAAGATAGAGATATTTTAATAATTGATTATAAAAATAAGAAAAACGTTTTATTAAAAGACGCTTATTATTGTGGTCATACCAATGTGTGGGGAACCCCAGATGGCGGTTCAAAAGCAAAATTTAGTTCTAGATATTATTTTTGTGATAAAAATTATGATAAATTGTGCAACTTAAAGAAGACCCCTAAAGTAAGTAAAATAAGAATGTATAGTGGTTTAATTAATGAACTTATAGGACATCCAAGCTTATTTGAAGAAGATGTTGGTGATGAGTTTGTTATTAAGCTTAAAAGGAATACTATTAGAAAAAATATTATTTTAGGCATAAATAATATAAAAGAAATAATCTTATCTGATGATTGGAGTCATATACATAGTTATAAAAATAATGATATTTCGATTAAATTAACTGGCTATTTAGAAATAGTTTTAAATAAGAGAATTAATTACTATGATATATATGATTATATAAAAGAAACTATGGTATATCTACAATTAATAAGACCTAATAAATTAAAAATAGATAAAATTACAGTTTTTATTGATGATGCATATTATGAACTTAGTATTCCAATTAATGAATTAGAATATAGCGATAAATATATTTCCAATAGTGTATCTACTGACTTTATAGAGTTTTTAACTAAGTGTTATAATTTAATACCATATAGAAAGTCTAAAAGTGAGATAAGAAATATACCATATATTATTTTTGAAACATCAAGAAATTTGGAAGATAATTTTTTAATGTTTTATAAATTTATAGAATGTTATTATAAAAAGCAAAATATAACTACCAATTTTATTTCTTATAGTATCATTAATAATTATAAAAAAAGTTCTACTATGGGGAACGAAGAAATAGAAAATTTATCACAAGAAATAATATGTTTAAGAAATCATTATGTGCATTCCGGTTATTTTTTAAAAAATGACTCTTTAAAAATTAATTTTAAAAAAGTTGGAAGAAAATCCAATCCAAAAAATTATACAGTTAACAAAATTGATGTAGACTGGATTTATGAAAAAACGAAAATATTATATGAGATAGTTATCGATATTATTTTTAAAAATATGTTAAATTTTGAACAATATAAATTTGAAAAAAAATTTTAAGCGTTACACTTTGATTATTGCCTGGAGGAGAAGGTGCCGAAGTAGTTTATGCTCTTCGCAATAGTTCCAAACTTGCTGAAAATATTCTCACATCCATTGGTGAAGCAGGCCAAGTTATGAGAAAATATTATCAAAGACGTCTACCAGAGAATCCTAGTAAAGATTATTATTACATCATAAGAGAAACATCTCCGATGCAATCATTATTAGTTGAGTATGGTTTCATCGATAATGCTAAAGACCAAGTTAAATTGCAAAATGATTTGTTGAGTTATGTCGAAGCAGTTGTAAAAGCAGTTACCGAATACTTAGGAGTGAAATACACCCCACCTTTTGAATCAACAACTTATACAGTAAAAAGAGGAGATAGCTTGTATAGTATAGCTCAGAAATTTGGTATTACTGTAAAAGAATTAAAAGCTAGTAATAACTTAACCAATGATACTCTAGTTATAGGTCAACAATTAATTATTCCACAAAGTGATGTTTCAGGTGATTTATATCAAGTCCAAAAAGGTGATACACTGTATAGTATTTCTAGAAAATTAGGCGTATCAGTAGCAGATTTAAGAAGAGTAAACTCATTAACTACTGATACTTTAACACCAGGTCAAATGTTAACAATACCTACCATCAATAGTAGCAATCCAATCACTAATACATATATAGTGCAAAGAGGTGATAGCCTTTGGACTATTGCTAATAAGAATAATATAACAGTAGATGAACTGAAAAAAACTAATAACTTGACAGATAATACACTAACAATAGGTCAAGTACTAATTATACCTTCCAGTAATAATCAAACTCCACCATCTGAAGATAATAATGTAGGTTATGAAACAACTTATATTGTAAAAAGAGGAGATAGTCTTTGGAGTATAGCAAATAACTATGGTATAACTGTCAATCAGTTAAAAGAAGCAAATGATATTTCTAATAATATGTTAACGATTGGCCAAGAACTAATTATTCCAGTTTCACTGCCCAATAATACTCCAACCGCTACCACAACTTATACAGTAAAAAGAGGAGATAGTCTTTGGTTAATTGCTAATAATCATAATACAACAGTAGATAACTTGAAATTATTAAATAACTTATCAAACAATCTCTTAACAATCGGACAGGAACTGATTGTTCCAGTAAACTAGGGGACCATAAAGTCCTTTTTTGTTATTAACAAAAGAATTAGGAAATAATAAAATAATTATTAGAGTGATTATGTCATTATATGTAAATGGAAATATATCATAAGTGAAAATCTAAATGAAACTTAGTAATTATAAGAATAATTATACATCTTATTTAAAAAGTATTACAACGATTATCCCAAGAAAAACTTTAAAACAAAGAACTATTACTAGGAGAAATCCCTAATCAGAAAATTTACCCCAAAAGTCGATAAATACAAAACATTATTTATAAATTAAAAAATAATTATGCTAAAATCCTAGCAATAAAAATAGAAGCTTAGTATCATCTTTCTTTCTCTAATTGCTGTAAAATAACTACAACATATGATATAATAAAGGCGTAAAGTGAGAATGATTTACAATATTATACATAAGGAGGGTATTTGCAAGTGTTAGATACCGCAATTAAATTACTGACAAAAATAACAGAAAAAGGATATGAAGCCTACTTGGTAGGTGGTTTTGTAAGAGACTACCTATTAGGAATAAAAACAAATGATATAGATGTTACAACTTCTGCTACACCTAAAGAGCTAATGGAAATATTTAATGATTCTTGTCTTCCAACCAATGAATATGGTTCTGTAACTATAACATTTAATAAAATACGATTTGAAATAACAACTTTTCGTAAAGAATTCAGTTATAAAGACAATCGTCATCCAGAAGAAATAATTTACATAAAAAATCTAAAAGAAGACCTTTTGCGAAGAGACTTCACAATAAACGCCATTTGTATGGATAAAGATAAAAATATAATAGATCCATTAGATGGAAGAAAAGATTTAGAAAAACGCGAACTGCATACTATAAAAAGTCCAGAAATAGTCTTTAATGATGATGTCCTAAGAATGCTAAGAGCAATTCGTTTTGCAACAACCTTAGATTTTACTATTGGCACTTTAGAAAAAAATGCTATAATAGAGAACAAATATCTTCTTAATAGTTTGTCAATGGAAAGAAAAAAGCAAGAACTAGATAAAATATTTAGTAGTCCAAATGCTATTAAAGGAATAAATCTTTTAAAAGAGTTAGAACTAGCTGAAGTATTAAATTTAAATAACCTTACTAAGATAAAACCTTGTAGTCAGTTAATAGGTATATGGACACAACTAGAAGTGGATGATATTTATCCATTCAGTAATAATGAAAAAGACCTAATGAAAAATATAAGAAAAGTCCAAAGCTCTTCACCAATTAATCCACTAACACTTTATAATTGTGGTTTGTATCCAGCCGTGGTAGCAGGTGAGTTAATGGGATACTCAAATAAAGAAATAAATGAAGCATATTTAAACTTAGTCATTCATAAGCAAAGTGATTTAGCCGTAACAACAGAAGAAATATTAAAAAGTATCAATCATGAAGCAGGAAGTTTTTTAAAAGACTTATACGAATATATAATAAAAGAGGTATTAACGTTAAAAATTCCCAATAAAAAAGAAGATATCCTAAGAATAAGTAGAAAATATTTAAAGGAGGAATACAATGAATCAAGATAAACTACAACAATTTCTTTCTCAAAAAATAGTAACTATCCCCTTGTTTCTATTTCAAAATATGAATAAATTTTCATTATCAGCTGAAGAATTGATTTTCTTAATGTATTTAAAAGATAAAGGCAAAAAATTCACCTTTAATCCCATAGAAATAGAAGAAGAAACAAAACTTGATAAAATGAAAGTTCTTCAATTAATTTCAAATCTTACAGATAAAAAACTATTAAATCTAGAAACAACAAAAAATGACAGCGGAGTCTTAGAAGAATTGTTGGATTTAACACCATTTTATAATAAGTATTTGTCATTATTTATCAATAGCACAGTAGAAAAAGAAAAAAAAGAAATATCACAAACATTATTTGGGGAGATAGAAAGAGAATTTGGACGAACTTTGAGTCCTAGTGAATTAGAATTTATAAAAGCATGGCTTGATAATTTTGACAAAGATGTCATATTAGAAGCAGTTAAAGAGGCAACGCTAAACGGAGTATCTAGTATTCGCTATATTGATAAAATTCTTTATGAGTGGGATAGAAAAGGAATAAAGAAAAAAGAAGATGTTGAACATTTCTTAAGCCTTAGAAAACAAGAGGAGAAAGAACCAGTGGAAGTATTTGATTATGATTGGTTTGATGAAGATGACGAAGACTGAAAAGAAAGAAATGATTTCTAATTATTTAGAAAAATTATTTCCCAACCCTAAGTGTGAATTAACCTATCATAACGATTATGAACTTTTAATTGCTATTGTTTTAAGTGCACAAACAACAGATAAACGAGTTAACACTGTAACACCAATACTTTTTAGTAAATATAAAACCTTAAAAGAATTAAGTGAAGCACCACTAACAGCTTTAGAAGAAATATTAAAACCAATCGGTTCATTTCGAAAAAAAGCCATTTATGTTAAAGATATTGCTTATAATTTAGATATTAAATATAAAGGAACAGTTCCAACAGACAAGGAAAGCTTAGAAAAGTTAAAAGGTGTAGGAAGAAAAACTATTAATGTTTTTCTAAGCGAATTTTATAATTATCCAGCTTTTGCTGTTGATACACATGTTGAAAGAATAAGTAAAAGATTAAGAATAGCAAATAAACAAGATAACGTTTTAAAAGTCGAAGAAAAGTTAAAAAAATTCTTCCCAAAAGATGAATGGGCAAGACGACACTTACAACTAGTATTATTTGGAAGATATTACTGCAAAGCTGTAAAACCAGACTGTATTTCCTGTCCTTTAAAAAAAATTTGTAGAGCTTATGAAGATAATGAATAAAAACAAAAATATGACAAAATCTGTCCATTTTTAATAAGAAAAGTGTATTTACTAATACATTTTTTTTCTTTTGACTGTATAATTAAAATAAGAAAGAGTGATGTTATGATAGAGTTGAAAGAAGTAAGTAAAAAGTATAAGAGTAACACAATTTTAGATGAGATTTCTTTAACTATTGAAGATGGAGAGTTAGTAACTTTGATTGGTAAGTCAGGTTGTGGAAAGACGACAACTTTAAAGATGCTTAATAAACTTATTACTCCTACTAGTGGAGAAATATATATAGATGGTGTTAATATAAAAGAGTTAAAGGACATAGACTTAAGAAGAAATATGGGATATGTAATTCAACAAACAGGTTTATTCCCACATATGACTATTAAAGAAAATATTGAAATAATAGCAAGGACAGAAAAATATTCCAAAGAGAAAATTGAAAACAGAATAAAAGAAGTTTTAAAAATGGTCGGTTTAAAAGAAGAACTATTAGATAGATATCCTAGTGAACTATCTGGTGGACAGCAACAAAGAATAGGTATAGCAAGAGCATTTATGACAGATCCAAAAATCATTTTAATGGATGAACCATTTTCGGCACTTGATCCTATATCAAGAACAAGTTTACAAGAAGAACTATTAAAAATCCAAAATAAATTTCATAAAACTATAGTATTTGTAACCCATGATATGGATGAAGCAATTAAACTTGCTGATAAGATAGCCATTATGGAAAAAGGAAAACTAGTACAGTATGATACCCCAGAAAATATTTTAAAACATCCAGCTAATCAATTTGTAGAAAATTTTGTTGGAAAGAAAAGAATTTGGAGTCAACCAACGCTCATTAAAGTAAAAGATTTAATGATAGAACATCCAATAATTGGTTCTCCTAATTATTCAATATTCTACTGTTTAAATAAAATGAAAATGATGAGAATAGATAGTTTAATGATTGTGGATGATAAAGGAATATTTCTGGGCTGTTTATATGCAGAAAGTTTGCAAGGAGCTAAAAATACTAAGAAGAAAGCTAAAGACTATATGATAAGTGATGTTGTAACAGTTTATGAAAAAAATACAATAATTGAATTAACAAAATTAGTCAAGGAAAATAGGCTATCTAGTATCCCAGTGGTAGACGAAAATAATAAGTTAGTAGGACTAATAACTAGAAGTAGTTTAATAACAGCTTTATCTCAACAATTTCTTGAGGAGGATATATAATGGTAACATATTTTTTAGAAAATAAAGCACAGATTTGGTCATTATTTCTTGAACATATAGAACTAACTTTCTTTGCTGTGTTATTAGCGATAATAATTGGTATCCCAATCGGAATATTAATTAGTTATTTCAAGAGACTAAATAAACCAGTCCTAGGATTAGCAAGTGTCTTTCAAGCAATACCTAGTATGGCACTTCTTGGTTTTATGATACCATTTTTAGGAATTGGTACTGTCCCTGCTATTGTAGTAGTAGTTTTATATTCACTTTTACCAATTATTAAAAACACAGCAACAGGTATATCTGGTATTTCCGATACAATGATAGAATCGGCAAGAGGAATAGGGTTAACTAACAGTCAGATACTTTTTAAAATTCAAATACCACAAGCCCTACCTATTATAATGGCAGGAGTTAGAATTTCTGCAGTTTCTGCTGTTGGTTTAATGACAATGGCAGCCTTTATTGGAGGAGGGGGACTTGGTTATTTAATCTTTTCTGGTATTAGAACAGTTAATAATAATCAGATTTTAGCAGGAGCAATACCAGCTTGTTTATTAGCTCTTTTAGTAGATTACTTATTTTCTATTGTTGAACATCTAGTAACACCAGTCGCTTTACAGTTAAAAGGAAATAAAAAAGAAACTGTTTTAAAAAACAGAAAAAAATATAAGATAATTTTAGTAATTATTACTATTTTATTTTTAGGCTTTCTAATGAGTAAAATTGATTTTAAAAAAGAAAGTAAAAACACCTTAACTGTTGCTAGTAAAGACTTTACTGAACAAAATATTCTTTGTGAAATGTCTAGTACTTATATTGAAAATAATACTAATATCAAAGTCAATAAGCAATGCAATTTAGGAGGAGCACAGGTTGTTTTTCAAGCATTACAGCGAGATGATATAGATTTTTATATTGATTACTTAGGTACTGATTATACTGATATTTTGAAATATGACCCAATATCTAATGTTGATAAAGTTTACCAAACAGTAAAGGAAGAATTTGCTAGTAAATATAATATAGCGGTACTTTCTCCGATGAGTTTTAATAATACTTATGCTTTAGCAGTTACCAAAGAATTAGCTAGTAAATATAATTTGAGAACAATTAGTGATTTAGCAAAAATTTCTAAAGATTTAACTATTTCTCCAACTCTTGAATTTGTTAATAGAAAAGATGGTTTACCTGGACTTTTAACTAACTACAATTTAGAATTTAAAAACATAATAGCAATGGATGGAAGTCCAAGATATACAGCTCTTCTTAATAATAATAGTCAAGTAATTGATGCTTTCACTACCGATGGCTTGTTAAGAAAATTTAATTTAACTGTATTAGAAGATGATAAAAAATTCTTTCCACCATATTATGCTGTACCTATCTTAAAACAAAAAACTTTAGAAAAATATCCAGAACTTGAAGCTCTTATGTCTAAACTTGGTTCTTACTTAACTGATGAAGTAATGCAAGAATTAAATTATGAAGTAGATGAACTTGGTAAATCTCCAGAGGAAGTAGCTAATAACTTTCTTGCAATGAATAGATTAATTACCAATGTAGAATAAAAATTGTTATAATTAAAAGGAAAAAGTGAACTGAACCCCAAAAGTTGGACAGTTTATAAATAGTTTCTAATTAGAGGATTGTAACCTGTAATTCACAGGAGACAATCCTTTTAATTTTACTTTAATTCTATCATAATTGTA
>OLQO01000125.1_pt1 | contig 77322 bp, 77 predicted proteins | sample 1672281 | NCBI WGS metagenome assembly OLQO01 (sample SAMEA3136667, study PRJEB25190) | human gut metagenome | biome: human gut; feature: human-associated habitat; material: faeces | place: Austria | collected 2013
AATATGTTTCACGTAAAACAAAATAGGAAAGCAAAACTGTGGAAAAAATATTTCCAAGGAAATAAAAATAATAAATAATATGTTTCATGTGAAACAAAATAGGAAGGAAAAAATGTGAAAATAAATAGAATAAAGTATGACATAAAGCTATTGAACAAAAATTCTGAGGAAAAAGTGTCAAGACTAAAACGACAGTAATATTAAAAAAAATATCATACATAAAACAAAAACTAATTATTAAAGAGTTAGCAAAGTATTATTTTATATGCATACTCTCTCCCATAATCACCTGATATTTTATTTTTAAATCTGAGTTTTTTTACTCAGATTTAAAGATAAATAAATAATATAAAATTTTTTTGCTTTTTTTAGTGTTTATTTCCTTGTTTAAATTCATACTATTCAATATATACTTAATTTATATTTAATTAATGCTTTTTTAATCGAAATTTATTATGAGTTGTTTATCTCTTTTTTTGATTTTTCTTTGTATCCTTATTTATGACTTAAATTCATATATAATTAGAATTTTTTTGTTTGTTTTTCTATTTGTATTGTTAGCTGTTACTATCTAATTACCTTACAAAACAAAAGAAAAACCAGCTTGGGTATTATTTTTTTTATTCATAAAACTTAATAAATACAAAAAAATCTTTAAATTTTCCATTACTAGTTTTCAAAAAGCAAATTATTTGTTATAATTTAGTTAGCAAATCTTAATTGAAAGTTTAAATTTAAACTTTCTAGATTTGTGTTTGAAAAAGAAGTTGGCATCTGGGCGATTTTTTTGCTTACTTCTTTTTTACTTGTAAAATTTTTTTACTTTTAATAAAAACTAGGCTTAAATAGTTCTCATGTTTATAGATATTAAATAAGTCAATAATTAATTAATAAAGTGTTTTTTAATCTATTATGGGTAATATTCAAAAATGAAAGTTACAATTTAGATTAATGGTGTAATTAAAATACTCAATTTTTTATTTTCAATTTCTATATACATTTATTCCTTCATAGTGAGACATTACTACATTCAGATAAGTAATGTCTTTTTCATATTATTGGCAATGTATTTAATCTTTTATTTTTCTATTTTTTTAAGTTAATTGTTCCATAAATTATTGAAAATTTTTACTAATGTAAGAAACAGGCTGTTTCTTATTTTTTTATAACAGAATCTCTATTTTTAAGTTTTAACATGTTGTAATAACTTACCATCATAATCAATTATCAAAGTATATTTTGTCCCTCTTTTAAAATTAGTTGTCTCTCCAGTTTATAAATTTAATGGAATATAATATTTTTTGTTCTAACTTATACATGATGTATTATCTATTATTTTTTCTTTTCTTTCTTAAATAATTAATTTTAATTCTTCTTTTGTATAAGAATTTCTTCTCATCAATGTTGTTTTTTTCATCAATAGCATAAGAAAAAAAATTCTATTCATTTTAGGTATAAATACTTCATTTAAATATTTATTGATTCATCAATATTGGTTATATTCATATATCTTAATTCAGCAATTAGTCTATCTTTAAATGTTTTATTTTCTCTTTCCACATTGTAGCCTTATCAACTGCTAAGTGTAAAAACGAGGGAGTACCACTAAACCGAACTTTTTGACAAATATCTATTTGTGATTCTTGACCAAATACATATAAATTATTAGACTTTCTTGGATGTGCTTTTTCTGTTTCTATAATTCTTGACTTAAATAATTCAACATTTTCTTCACTTTTGTTAGTACTATCTATCTTCTTTAATAAGTGTCTTTATTTTTTTATACAACTGAACAGTTTTCTTGTGCACAAACAGTGAAATAATATCATATTTTTTTGCACATATCTATTTAACAAAAAATAACCTCCTTTGAATACAAAAGGTTGTATTAAAACAAATTACTATCATTTTCACTAATTATTTCATTTTTCTTGATTTTAAATTACTGTCATTTTTTCTAATTTTTCACAGGAAAAGTCTTGCTTTTTTACAAATCTTAATTTATTATATATATGTGCAATAGATGTTTATGGAAATAGGTCAGGATGGAAACATAGCAGCCTTAACATAATTCATTTATGTGCACTTTTATTTTGTAAAAAAATGGAGATTATATTATATGAATGAAAAATTTATGAAGGAGGCACTGATTGAAGCAAGAAAATCACTTGATCTTGATGAAGTACCAGTTGGTGCAATTATAGTTAATAATGGTAAAATTTTAGCAAGAGCTCATAATTTAAAAAATAAAAATAATTCTTCTTTAGCTCATGCAGAAATGCTTGTGATAGAAGAAGCTAGTAGAAAATTACAAAATTGGAGATTAAATAATTGTGACATATACGTCACGCTTGAACCATGCCCCATGTGTGCAAGTGCTATTAAGCAAAGTAGAATTAGTAATATATATTATGGGGCTAAATCTAGTAATATAAATAATCACAAAATATTTGAAATGATTTGCGAAAATAGAGATAATAATTTTTCTATAAAATATTTTTCAGGATTAAAAGAAAATGAGAGTTTAATATTATTAAGAAAATTTTTTAAAAGCAAAAGATAATACAAATGTTCTAGTGAAAAATGTTGCTTTTAATAGTATAATTAATAATTTATTATACTTAGTAAGTATAATATTGCAGAACAGAATAGAAAGTGTAATTAATATCTAGCTTATTATGTTAAAAAATGGAACAAATATTTATCAAACGATTTGTTTTTTATTCACATTATTTTACTAATAGGTATTAAAAGTGTTATAATATTAAATGTGAGGTGATATCATGTATCAAGCTTTATATAGAAAGTATAGACCAAAAAAATTTTCTGATGTAGTAGGTCAAAATGTAATTGTGACAACATTAGAAAATAGTATAAAGAATCATCATATCAACCATGCTTATTTATTTGCTGGCCCAAGGGGAACTGGTAAAACAACAATTGCTAAAATATTTGCGAGAGCGATTAATTGTTTGGATTATAAAAATGAAATTTGTGAGAAGTGTAAAAATTGTTTATATTCAGTTCAAAAAGAGTGTATGGACATTATAGAAATAGATGCTGCTTCAAACAATGGAGTAGATGAAATTAGAGAATTAAGAAATAAGGTAAAAATTCTTCCCACTGAATTAAAATATAAAGTTTATATAATTGATGAAGTTCATATGCTTTCAATAGGGGCCTTTAATGCTTTATTAAAAACTTTAGAAGAGCCACCTGAACATGTTATTTTTGTTTTAGCAACCACTGATCCTCAAAAAATTCCTAATACTATAATATCTAGATGTCAAAGTTTTCAATTTAAGAAAATAAGTTCACTAGATATAGTGAACTTATTAAAAAAAATATCAGTCGAAGAGAACATTGATGTAGAGGAAAAAGTTTTACAATCTATATCAATTTCATCAGATGGTGGGTTGCGAGATGCAATAGGATTATTAGACAAATTAAGCTCTTATAAGGAAGGCACAATAAAATATAATGATTTTCTAGTTATGAATGGGCAAATAAGATCAGATGATTTGGAAGAATTTGAGGATACAATTTTGTTCTATAAGGCTAATGAAATGCTTGAAAAAATAGAACAATATTACAGTGATGGTAAAGACTTATTACAAGTCTTAAAACAGTTGATATTTGACTTAAAGAATAAACTAGTAGAGTTATATATTAAAGATATACCTTTGAAATATAATGAAAATGATACAATTGAATTAGTTAATCTACTAAATGAAAAAATATCTGATATTAAAAAAACGGATGATATGAAAACTTATATTGAGATAATGATATTAAATTTTATTAATAAAAATAACAAAAGTAAAATCACAAAAAAAGATGTTAAAGAAAATAATGAAAAAGCAGATTATATTATAGTAACTGAAGAATCAGTAAATGATGTTGAAAAAATAAAAAGAAGTGAAAAAATTAATTATAATGAAATAGAAAATTTAATGACAATACGTGCCAAAAATACTATGGCAGAAGCATCTAAAATCGAACTAAACAAGGAATTAGATCTTTGGAAAAAATTGAATGATTATACTTTTGATGTTAATAATGGATATATAGCTTGTGAATTGCTGGATGGAATACCACGGGCTGCAAGTGAAAACTCAATAGTTGTTAGCTATGAATATATATCTAGTTTAAAAAAACTTTATGATCACTGCCAGAAGATTAATGACTATTATAACAGCTTATTTCAAAAAAATAAAAAAATGTCTTTTATATCAACCGATGAATGGGTAAAACTTAAAAGTGAATATATAGATATAGTAAAATCAGGAAAAAGATTAACAATAGTAGATGAACCTGTCATCGAAAAAAAAAATAATGAAAGTTTAAATAGTAATAATCGATATGAAATGGCAAAAGAGTTATTTGGAAATTTAGTAGAAATTAGATAAAAGAAAGAAGGAAAATATAATGAATATACAAGCAATGATGAAACAAGCACAAAAAATGCAAAAGGATTTAATGAATAAACAAGCTGAAATAGACAAAATGGAGTTTGAAACAAAACAAGGATTTGTAACAGTGAAAATGAATGGAAAAAAAGAAGTGATAGCACTAAAAATTGATTTAGATACAGAGTTCACATCAGACGATAAAGATATTTTAGAAGATATGATAAAAATAGCCATAAATAATACTTGTAAAAAGATAGATCAAACTGTTCAAGATACAATGGGAGCACTAGCAGGTAGTATTCCTGGAATTATGTAATATGTATCCAGAAAGTTTAAAAAATTTGATAGATAGTTTTAAATCATTTCCTGGAATTGGTGAGAAAACAGCTGAAAGAATGGCGTTTAACTTATTGGATTTTGATAATGATAGAATTATATCTTTAGAAGATGGAATAAAAAATGTAAGACAAAATATACATAAATGTCCTATTTGTCAAACTTTAACTGATAAAGAAATATGTACAATATGCTCTGATGAAACTAGGAATGACGAAACATTGTGTATTGTAGAGGATTCTAAAATTGTATTTTTATTTGAAAAAATAGGAATATATAAAGGAAAGTATCATGTTTTAAATGGCTTAATTTCCCCTTTAGATGAAATTAAGCCAGAAGATATTGGTATTGAAAAAATACTGAGTAGATTAAAAAAACAAAAATATAAAGAGATAATTTTAGCATTAAAACCAAATGTAGAAGGAGAAATAACATCATTATATATAAAAAAAGTATTAGAATCTCAAGATTTAAAGATAACAAGGTTAGCTAGTGGTGTACCTATGGGAGCAGATATGGAATACGTCGATGGTTTAACTTTATCAAAAGCCTTAGAAGACAGAAAAGAAATAGCATAAATTGCAAAATGAATCATAATTATTATTAGGTGAAAATATGAAAATAATAATGGCAATTTTAAAAAGAATCATATTAAGTATTTTAATACTTTATAGTTATAATTTGATTGCAACAAAGTTTAACCTAGTAATACCGATAAACCTAATTACTATTGGTTCCGTTGGGGTATTAGGATTTCCGATACTTTTTGTATTCATTTTGTTAAAAGTGTTGTTATTTTAATTTTTTTAGAAAGGAACCATTTAATAGAAAGTCATTCTATTGGTTGATAGTGATTAGTAAATGTTAGAACGATTAGAACAGAACCAACAATTATTTTATAAACAAGCAATTGTTCCACTCTATTTAGGAAAGGTTCATCATGCATATTTGATTGAAACAAATAGCAATGATGAACAGTTAATTGATTCTTATATTAAAGAATTTTGCAAGATAATTATATTGTTAAAAAATAAAGAGACTAATTTATTAAGCGAGGATAAGTTAATAAATCTTATTGATACAAATAATTATCCAGAACTAATAAATATTTATCCAGAATCAAATATGATAAAAAAAGAGCGGTTATTACAAGTAATGAACAAATTTTCCACCAAATCAATTTATAATAACTATCAAATATATGTAATTCATAATGCTGAAATGTTAAATAAAAGCGCTTCAAATACTATTTTGAAATTTTTAGAAGAGCCAGAAGAAAATATTATTGCTATCTTATTATCCACTCATCGTTATAAAATTTTACCAACAATTCTGTCTAGATGTATAGTTATGTCACTTAAAAAGGAAAAAACTTTTTTTTTAAATGAGAATTATAGTTCAATATTATTAGAATTAGTTAATGATTTTTTCTCAAAAGAAAAACCACTTATACTAAATTTTAATAAATACTATGAAAATTTATTTCAAACAAAAGAACAATCAATAAAGACTATGAAAGAATTGTCAAAAATATTTCAGAATTATTTAGAAAATAGTAGTATAAAAGTTCAAAATATAAATATAGATGAACTAAGTTTATCAAAAGTAAAATTACTAAAGATAATTGGAATTATTGATGAATTTTTGGTTAGATTACAATATAATGTAAATATTAAACTTTGGCTTGATTCTTTATTTATTAAATTTACGGAGGTATTAAATGAATCTTTTAATGATTAGATATAGCAATTCATGTTTAAAGAAGGAAATCGTTGTAATAAAATTTAAGCCTCAAAATGGTGAAACAATAGATATTGGAACCAAAATAATTGTTGAAACGGAATCCAACTTTAGATTAGCAGAAGTAATAAAAGTTGAAATGGAAAGTAGTATGTCCAATCTTATTTTAGAGAAAAAAACAAAATTTATTAGGGTAGCTACTACTGATGATTTAACTCAACAGAGAAAAAATGAACTTGATTGTACAGAGGTTTTATCTTATTCACAAGCTAAAGCTAATGAATTAAAGTTAGAAATGAAGTTCATTGATTCTTTTTATACTTTTGATAAAAAACAATTATTTATAAGTTATGTGGCTGATACTAGAATTGACTTTAGAGAATTGACTAAGGTTTTAGCACAAAAATATAAAACAAGAATAGAACTTAGACAAATTGGAGTTCGTGATAAAGCTCAAAAAATAGGCGGAATAGGCCCCTGTGGTTTATTTTTATGTTGTAACACTTTTTTGACAGATTTTTCCAGTGTATCTATTGGAATGGCTAAAAATCAGTTTTTAGCTTTGAACCCAACAAAAATAAATGGTATTTGTGGTAGATTATTATGTTGTTTAAAATATGAAGATGAAAATTATACAAATTCAAAAAAAAATTTTCCAAATATTGGAAAAATGGTAAAAATTGGGAATGTGGAGGGGAAAGTCACAGAAATAAATATATTAAATAATACCTATAAAGTAGAATTGAAAAATAAGGAAGTAGTTGAAATAAAAAATGAAAATTAAGGTACAAACAATAGAGCATAATAAAACGCAAATAAGTTATACACAGTCTTCAAACTCTTTTTTATTAACTAGTGATAGCGTCTTATTAGCCGACTTTATTGATTTACCACATAATAGAAATAGGGTTATTCTTGATGTGGGAACAGGTCAAGGATTAATTCCTTTATTATTGAGTACAAAAATAAATAATAAAATTTATGGAATAGAAGTACAGAAAGAATTAGTCAAAATTGCTAAATTAAATATTCATAATAATAATTTAAGCAGGCAAATAGAAATTATAGAAGATAAGTTTCAAAATTGCCAAAACTATTTTTCTCCGAATAGTATTGATATATTAATAACTAATCCTCCTTATTTTAAAATAAATGAAAACAGAAAAATGAGTATTTCACTTTCAAAAGCGATTTCTCGTCATGAAATTGAAATAGATTTTGAAGAAATTTCATTGTATGCAAGTAAAATAATGAAGCAAAACGGACATTTTTATTTTATACAAAGATCAGAACGTTTTATTGAAATATTGACAATTTTAAAAAAGCATAATTTAGAACCAAAAAGAATCAGATTTATTCACCATAATAGAAATTCAGTGGCATCATTATTTTTAGTAGATGCAATATATTATGGAAAATCAGGTTTAAAAATAGAACCACCAATTTTTTTAGAAAGCGAGATAAAAAGTGAAAAATAACAAATTATACTTAATTCCAACTCCAATTGGTAATTATGATGATATAACAATAAGAGCATTGAAAATTTTAGAATTTGTAGAAATTCTTTTATGTGAAGATACAAGAGAAACTGGTAAATTATTAAGTAACTTTAATATTAAAAAAAAATTAGTAAGTTGTCATGATCATAATGAAGAACAAATGTGTAGTAAAGTTATTGAATATTTAGATAATGGGTTGAATATAGGATTGGTAACAGATCAAGGAACTCCGATTATTAGTGATCCAGGTTATAAAATAGTATCATCTGTAGCAAAAAAAGGCTACGATATTGTAAGTTTACCTGGAGCAACTGCATTTGTTCCTGCATTGACATTATCAGCATTGGCTCCTCAACCATTTTTATTTTATGGATTTTTAAATTCAAAAAGCAGTAAGCAATTAAAAGAATTAGACATATTAAAAAATTATGAATTTACAATGGTATTTTATGAATCACCAAAGAGAATAATTGATACATTAAAAAATATGTTGGAAATATTTGGAAATAGAAAGATAGCAATTGTTAGAGAGTTGACCAAAAAATATGAGGAAGTTATTAGAACTGATATAATTGAATATTTAAATAATACATTTGAGCTAAAAGGTGAAATAGTTTTAGTAGTCGAAGGAAACAAACAAAATTACCAAAAATTAGCAATAAAGGAACATGTTAATTTATATTTACAAGACAATATGACATTAAATGAGGCAATGAAAAAAGTAGCAAAAGAACGTGGATTAGCTAAGTCTATTATTTATAAAGAATATCATCAAAGCAAATAATTATTTCCTGGGAAATAATTTTGAAAAGAGGTTAGTAATGAAATTAATAGTAGGATTGGGAAATTATGGAAATGAATACAAAAATACAAGACATAATATAGGCTTTCGTTTTATAGATAGTTACTTTTCAGGTCAAAATGTAATTTTTAAAAATAAGTTTAAAGGACTATATTGCGAAAAAATAATCAATGGTGAGAAAGTAATATTTTTAAAACCACAAACTTATATGAATCTTTCTGGAGAATCAGTAGTTTTATTTTCAAAATATTATAAAATAAAGCCAGAAGAAATATTAGTCATTAGTGATGATATAGCTCTTCCTATTGGTACCTATCGATTACGTAGTCAAGGAAGTAGTGGAGGTCACAACGGGTTAAAAAATATAGAAGAATGTTTAAAAACTAATAAGTATAATAGATTGAGAATAGGAATAAACTCGGAACTTAGAAATACAATGGATCAAACAACATTTGTACTCTCTAAGTTTAGTTTAGAAGAAGAAAAAAAGTTAATAGAATTAGAACCAGTAGTTAGGGAGATAATCAATGATTATGTCAATGAAAGATTTGACATAGTTATGAATAAATATAATCACAGGAAGTAGGATCTTATGAATTTTATAGACGATGTATTAAAACCAATAAAAATTGAGCCTATTTCTTTGGACAATATGTCTGAAGAACTTTTTGCAATATATATGTGGAAATTATTAAAACAAGAAAAGAAAAATATATTGCTAGTGACACCAACTTTATTAGAAGCAAATAAATTATTTCAGAAAATTATTTTATATACTGAGGATACTTATTTATTCCCAATGGATGATTTTTTAACAAGTGAAGCAATTGCAGTTTCTCCTGATTTGCTAATTACTAGATTAGAAACTTTGAAAGCAATAAGTTTAGATAAACCGTTAATTGTAATTACACATTTGATTGGTTATTTACATTTTTTGCCAACTAAGGAAAATTATGATTCGAAAATATTGAATTTAGAAGTTGATATGGAAATTTCTCGTGATGATTTAGTTAATAAATTATTATTACTTGGATATAAAAAAGAAACTATAGTAACAAGAACTGGTGAACTAGGAGTTCGTGGATTTATATTGGATGTATTCCCATTGGGAGAAATACATCCAATAAGAATAGAGTTTTTTGGGGATAATATAGAATCGATAAGAACTTTTGATGAAAATAGTCAACGTTCATTAGAACATAAAAAGAAAATAACAATTTATCCTTGTACAGAATATTTAACTAATGAATTAATAGAAGCAAATAGCTCACACAAAACTCTAGAGGATTATATAGAAGTAAATTCAGTTCAAGATTATTTAAATAAACCAATCATTATTTATAAGGATCCATATACAATAAAAAACATATATAAAACTACTAAAAATGAAGTATCTGATTACGTAAAAGAACAATCTATAGAACAAAAAAGATATTTTTTTCCATATAAAGATAGATATACTGAAAATTCAATATTTTATTTTTCGATAGATAGTGCCATTGAATTTGATAAAAAAATAGTATCGTTTAATACTAAAAATCCTCCTCAATTTTATGAGAATGTAGAGGCAATAGAGAAATATCTAAAAGAAGAATTATCAAATGGAAAAACAATAATTATTGCTATCAAAGAATATCAACAAAAAAATTTAATTAATAAAATAAAGTTACCATCAATTTCTACTACTTTAGAAAATATCATATCAGCTAAGATAAATTATATTTCGTTAGATATGGAAAGTGGATTTATATATAAAAATTATATTTTTTTGACAGCAAATGAATTATTTCAAAATAAAGTGTTAGTTAAAAAATATAAAACAAATTTTAAATATGGAACAAAAATAATGGATATTAATAAGCTGGAAATTGGGGATTATGTTGTCCATCAAAGTTGTGGTATAGGGATATACAATGGTTTGAAAACATTGAAACAAGGAGACAAGTTAAAAGATTATGTTGAAGTATTATATCAGGATAAGGATAAATTGTATATTCCAGTAGAAAAAATTGATTTATTACTTAAGTATTCATCTAAAGAAGGTGTAGAACCTAAAATATACCAGTTAGGTGGTAATCAATGGCAAAAAGTTAAAAATAGAGTAAAGACGAAAGTCCATGATATGGCCCTCGATCTATTAAGAATCCAATCAGAAAGAGAAAATAAAAGAGGATTTGCCTTTTTAAAAGATGATGAGTTACAAAAACAATTTGAAGAAAGTTTTGATTATCAACCAACAAAAGATCAATTGATTGCTACAAGTCAAATTAAAGAAGATATGGAAACTCCTCATCCAATGGATAGATTATTAGTTGGAGATGTTGGTTTTGGTAAAACAGAAGTTGCATTTAGAGCAATTTTTAAGGCAATTTTAAGCCAAAAACAAGTTTTATTTCTTTGTCCAACTACTATTCTTTCAAATCAACATTATGAAACAGCTTTAGAAAGGTTTTCGTTATTTCCAATAAAAATAGGATTATTAAATAGATTTACTTCTCCAAAGGAAACTACAAGAATAATCAATTCTCTAAAATCTGGAACAATCGATTTAGTAATTGGGACACACAGACTTTTAAGCGATGATATTAAGCCTAAAGATTTAGGATTGTTGGTTATCGATGAAGAACAGAGATTTGGAGTTAAACAAAAAGAAAAGCTTAAAATATATAAAAGTACTATTGATGTGCTTACATTAACAGCAACACCAATTCCGAGAACTCTCCAACTATCAATAACAGGTTTGAGAAGTATGTCTTTGATTGAAACTCCTCCAATAAATAGATATCCAGTTCAAACTTATGTGTTACCTACAAATAAGACATTAATAAAAGAGGCAATAAATAAAGAATTAGCTCGTGATGGACAGGTATTCATATTATATAATCATGTAAAAGATATAGATGAAAAAGTAGCTGAAATTAGTAATTTAGTTAAAAATGCAATAGTTATATCTGCTCATGGTCAAATGGATAAGAATGAAATAGAAGATAAAATGATAAAATTTATAAATCATGATGCTGATGTCTTAGTGTGTACTACAATTATTGAAACAGGAATAGATATTCCAAATGTAAATACTTTAATTATACTTGATGCAGATCATTTTGGATTAAGTCAATTATACCAAATCAGAGGAAGAGTAGGCAGAAGTAATAAAATTGCTTATTGTTATTTAATGTACCAAGAAGGAAAAATATTATCACCTAATGCTACTAAACGATTAAAAGTAATAAAAGACTTTACTTCATTAGGAAGTGGTTTCGCTATTGCAACGAGAGATTTATCAATAAGGGGAGCAGGAGATATATTGGGAAGCGAACAAGCTGGATTTATTGATAGTGTAGGTATTGATTTGTATTTGAAAATGTTAGAAGAAGAAACAAAGAAGATAAAAGGGGAAGAACCAGCAGCCGAAGAAAATTTGCAACCACCATTAATTTCTGTTTCAACACATATATCTGATTCTTATGTCAAAGAAGAAGAATTAAAAATAGAAATTCATAGAATTATAAATCAAATAGATAGTAAAGAAAAACTTTTAGCAACTAAGCAGGAATTAGAAGATCGTTTTGGAAAACTTAATGAAGATATTATAGTTTATATGTATGAAGAATGGTTTGAAAAATTAGTTAAGAAATTAGATATAAAGAAAGTTCATCAAACAAAGAACACAATAGAAATAACTATTTTAACAGAAAAAATAAAGAATGGCGAATCTCTATTTCGAACAGCATTTAATATTAGTCCAATGTTTAGATTTAAATCAACTAGTGATGGTATAACAATAATACTAGACACAATTAAACTTGAAAAACACCCTATTTTCTATCTAACAGAATTATTATCGTCAATAATTACCTCTTGACTTATCAACAAAGTATTGCTATTCTTAAGGTAATGAAGGTAAGGAAAGATATATGGAACTGGAACAAGGTGAATTATTTGAACAGCATTTAAAAATATATTTGAATTCATTAGAGGAATTAATAAATAATAATACTTATTCATTGATAAATGATGATTTATTACCAATTTTTATGAAACCACCTTTAGAGGCTATGGATACAATAAAACAAAAATTACTTTCTTTAGGTAAAGACTATAAACTAATATTAAATACACAAGAAGTGGATAATTATATTGAAAAGTATAGATTATCAATGCAACAAAAAATAAAATCATTAGAGAAACTTAGAAAAAAATACTTGGAAAATTATATAGAAATGTTATCTAAAAAAAGTAAAAGTGGATCAATTAAATTGTTGAGAAAGGACTTATCTGCATTAGATAAAAGTTTAAAAAAAGAAATAAAACTAGAACTAATAAAAAATATGAATTTTTTAATTGAAAATATTTCTAATTTTTATCAGACAGATAAAATGCCAGATAAGTTAGTAAAATATATAATAAAATATTTTAAAATTACATTTCCAAATGATTTAATGAAAACTATAGATATGAAAATTATTGTGAAAAATACTACATTGATAAATGGAATAAATGAACAAACCAAGCGCTTTATTTTTACTCAAAAAAACTCGCATCTCTTTGATTAGAGGTGCTTTTATTTTGGAAATAATTACCACACAAAAAAGCAATAGCACCTGTATATAATAATAATATAAAGGTTTTTTAATGGTATAAAATAAATAAACTTGGGAAAAATATTGCTAGAAAGAAGGGAGCATTTTATGAAATCAACAGGCGTAGTAAGAAGAATTGATGATTTGGGGAGAATAGTATTGCCAAAAGAAATTAGAAAAACATTACGCATTAGAGATGGCGAATCATTAGAAATTTACACCAACGAAGAAGAAATAATCTTAAAAAAGTTCACTTCTGCATCAGATTTGAAGGAAATATCTCAAAGTTTAATCGATACTATAGCTAGTACTATAAAAAGTAATATTTTTATAGCAGATCGCGATAACATCATTAGTGGAAGCGGCGCCTTGAAAAAAGAATTTATTGATAGAAGTATTTCAAGTAACTTAGAAAATATTTTACTCAATAATGAAAAAGTTATTAAATATAGTATTTCATATAATGACATAATTAACTCCGATGAATATTTAGATAAAATATTTGATTATTTAGTATGCCCTATATTATCCGACGGCGAAGTCGTTGGATTAGTTTTAATAATAGATATACACACTGGTAAAAGATTTAGTGAAGAACAAATTCATATTTCACAAATTATCGCCCAATTTTTAGAAAAATGTCTTGAAGAGTAAATATATTTGTGATAAAATAACACTGTTGAAAACATTGATGGAGATATTTGTAGTTTATTTTTATAGTAAGTAGGCTATGTATTAGGACTCCAGAGTTATTGTATCAATACATAGATATAATCGTTGTGGAGCGTTAAATCCAGAAAGTTATACAGGTTATTGTAAACAGGGTGGTATGCGGAATTTTTCGTCCTTTGAGCAATAGCTTTTTTGTTTAAGGAGAGATAAAATGGAAAAATATTATATTAGTACAGCAATTACTTATACATCAGGTAAACCACATATAGGAAATACTTATGAGATAGTTTTAGCAGATGCAATTGCTCGTTATAAAAGATTAAAAGGATACGATGTTTATTTTCAGACTGGTACAGATGAACACGGACAAAAAGTAGAGGAAAAGGCAAAGTTAGAAGGGAAAACACCAAAAAAATTTACAGATGAAGTATCAAGTGAAATAAAAAGAATATGGGATTTAATGAATACCAGTTATGACAAGTTTATAAGAACAACCGATGAACAACATGAAAAAGTAGTTCAACATATTTTTCAAAAATTGTATGATAAAGGAGATATATATAAAGGTGAATATGAAGGCTGGTATTGTTTACCATGCGAATCTTTTTTTACAGATAGCCAATTAATCGATGGCCATTGCCCAGATTGCCATAGAAAAGTAACAAAATCTAAAGAAGAAGCGTATTTTTTCAGAATGAGTAAATATCAGAAACAATTAGAAGAATATATTGAGACACATCCACATTTTATAGAACCAGAGTCTAGAAAAAATGAGATGATTCAAAATTTTTTAAAACCAGGTTTGCAAGACTTATGTGTTTCAAGAACAACATTCAAGTGGGGTATTCCAGTTCCATTTGATACAAAGCACGTAATTTACGTTTGGATAGATGCTTTAACAAATTACATAACTTTTTTAGGATATGATACAGAAAATCAAAGTGAGAAATTTAAGAAATATTGGCCTGCAAATTTACATTTAATAGGAAAGGATATTTTAAGATTTCATACAATATATTGGCCAATAATATTGATGGCTTTAGATTTACCTTTACCAGAAAAAGTATTTGGTCATCCTTGGTTATTAATGGCTAATGATAAAATGAGTAAAAGTAAAGGTAATGTTCTATACGCAGATGATTTAGTAGAAAAATTTGGAGTAGATACAGTAAGATATTATCTATTACACGAAATACCATTTGCGCAGGATGGAAATATTACAAACGAATTATTAGCAAATAAACATAATTCCGATTTAGCAAACATATTAGGAAATTTAGTAAACAGGACATTGACTATGACATTAAAATATTTTAATGGAAAAGTAACTAACAAAAATATTACTAATGAAGTAGATAGTGAATTTATTAATAAAATAAATAATTTAGACAAAAATGTCCTAAAAAATATGGATAATTTACAAGTGGCAAATGCTATTGGTGAGATATTTGAAGTATTGAGAAGCAGTAATAAGTATATAGATGATACAACTCCTTGGATTTTAGCTAAAAATGTTGCTGATAAAGATAGATTAGAGACAGTATTGTATAATTTGTTAGAATCAATTAGGGTTTGTGGAATTTTATTATCACCATATTTACCAGATACAAGTGATATTATTTTACAACAATTAAATATAGATGATAAAGATTTAGTATTTAAAGTTGGTAATGAATATTTTGTTAATAAACCATCAATATTATTTGAAAGAATTGATATTAAATCATTGTAAAAAAATGTAAATTAAGAAAAATAAAATAATATATTATTGATTTTTTTCCAAAAATAGTATATTTCTAATATGGGTAGTATAGGAAGAGGTTACTTTTTATGGATGAATCAAAAGGCGTTGGAATATGTCATTTGGCCTTTATATTGCTGTATATTGGTATTGTAATTACTGCAATTGATGAACGTAACATTTTAGACATATCGTATGCAATATTTTTGACTGTTTATTTTATAAGAATTTACATTTATAAAAAGAAAAATAAGAATAGTTTGCTAAATAGGTAGACTATTTTCTTTTATTAAAATAATACTAATAAAAAAGATTGAAGGAATAAAATATGTTTATAGATACACACTGTCATTTAAGTAAAAATGATTATGATAATATTTCAAATGTAGTAGAAGAAAATATAAAAGCAGGAGTAGAAAAAACTATTATTTCTGGTTGCACTAAAGAAGATTTAGATGAGACAATAGAAATAATTAATAATTTTCCATCTGTTTATGCTACAATTGGATATCATCCAGAAGAAGCAAATAAAATTATAGATACAGATCTACAAAAAATAGAAAGTTTAATACTAATTAATAAAATAGTAGGAATTGGTGAAATAGGTTTAGATTATTATTATTCTACTGAAAATAAGGAAAAACAAAAGGAATTATTTGAAAAACAATTAGCTTTAGCAGAAAAATATAATTTGCCAGTAGTTATTCATACAAGAGAAGCTACGAACGATACTATAACTATTTTAAAAAAATATAAAGTAAAAGGAATTATTCATTGTTTTAGTGGAAGTTATGAAACTGCTTGTCAATATATAAAAATGGGATATTTACTTGGAATTGGTGGAATTATAACATTTAAAAATTGCCATTTAAAGGATACAATAAAACAGCTAAGCCTAGAAAATATAGTTTTAGAAACAGATAGCCCCTATCTTTCTCCAGTTCCATATAGGGGAGAAATAAATACCTCTAAAAATATACCGATAATAGCTAGATTTATAGCTACTGAATTAAATCTAGATACAAATATTATTGAAAATGAAACAACTAAAAATGCCCTGTCTTTATTTACAAAACTACACTAAAAAATACAAAATACATCTTGCCTTGCCTTGCTAACTGTGTTATATTTGTATTGTAAAGGAGGTTAGACAAAGATGAACAATAACAATTCATCAAAGCAGATTCTATTATCTGTACTAGGAGTTGCAATTCTAGTAGTAGCTGTAGTAGGTATTTCATTCGCTGCATTTAGTTATTCAAAAACTGGTGAAGTATCAAATACTATTACAACTGGTACTATTACAATGACTTATACTGAACCAACAAATGGTATCAGTTTAACAGATGCACTTCCTATCACAGATGATGCTGGTAAAGCATTAAAAGGTGATGGAAAAACTTTTGATTTTACAGTAGGAGCTACTATTGCTGGTGATACTAACATTAACTATGTAATTAGTGCTGTAAAAGATGCTGCTAGTGATCTTCCAGATACAGGAGTTAAGGTTTACTTAACAGCAACAAGTGGAGAAACTGAAACTGCTGTATTTGCACCTAAACTAGTATCTCAATTAAATAAAACTGTTGCTGGAAATGATGCTGGAGCACCAGCTGATCAATATATTCTTAAAACAGGAAACTATACTGCTACAGGAACAGATAATTATCGTTTAAGAATGTGGGTAGATGCAAATTATGGTCAACAAGCTGGTGGTGCTAACACTACAGAATTTGCTGCTCAACATAAGTATATCTTAAAAGTTAATGTTTATGGTGCTGCTAAAGCTCAATAGTTTAGCTATTAAAGTGTCTAATCTCTGACACTTTTTCTTTGTTTTGAAAAAAATACTTGTTAAATATTATATCTTTGTGATATCTTTATATTGTAAGGAGGTTAGACAAAGATGAACAATAGCAATTCATCAAAGCAAGTTCTTGTATCAATTTTAGGAGTTGCAATTTTAATAGTAGCTGTGGTAGGAATTTCATTTGCTGCATTTAGTTATTCAAAGACTGGTAATGTAGCAAATACTATTACAACAGGTACTATTACAATGAGTTATACTGAACCAACAAATGGTATTAATTTAACAGATGCTCTTCCTATAACTGATACAGCTGGTAAGGCACTAACAGGGGCTAATAATACTTTTGATTTTACAGTATCTGCAACAGTTAGTGGTAGTACAACTATTAACTATGTTGTAACAGCTGTAAAAGGTGATGAATGTACAATTGCTGATGGTGGAGTTAAAGTATATCTAACAGATCAAGAAGATGCACAAATTCTTGCACCTACTAAGGTTACTGCTTTAACTAAAACTGTTGCGGGCAATGCAGCAGGAGCACCAGCTGATCAATATGTATTAAAAACTGGTACTTATGGTACTGGAACTCATACTGATAATTATCGTCTAAGAATGTGGGTTGCTGACGATTATACAGTCCCAGCTACAAGCCAAAAATATATCTTAAAAGTAAATGTTTATGGACAAGCAGTTGCAAAATAATGATGTATAAAAGTGTCTAATTATTGACACTTTTTTTTTTACAAAAAAATCACTTGTTAATTGGCTGATATATGTGATATCTTTATATTGTAAGGAGGTTAGACAAATGAGCGAAAGTAATTCAAAACAGATTCTAGTTTCCATCTTAGGAGTTGCAATCTTAGTAGTAGCATTAGTTGGTATTTCCTTTGCAGCATTCACTTATTCAAAAACAGGTACAAAGGTAAATACTGTTACAACAGGTACTATTACAATGAGTTATACTGAACCAACGAATGGTATTAATTTAACAGATGCTTTACCAATGACCGATGATTCAGGAAAAAAATTAACTGGTACTAATAATACTTTTGATTTTACAGTAGCTACAACTGTTCAAGGTACTGCAACTATTAATTATGCTGTAACAGCATCAGTAGATTCTGCAAGTTCAGCTTTGAATTCTGGAATTAAAGTATATTTAACTAGTGAAGATGATAAGAATGTAGTGTTAGAACCAACATTAGTATCAAACTTAACAACAACATCGTCTAGTGAAGCGAGTGGAGCTCCAAGTGGTCAATTTATATTGAAATCAGGAAGCACAAAATCTTCAATATCAACTAGTTATCGTTTGAGAATGTGGGTTGCTGATACATATAGTAATACAAGTACTAAGCAAACGTATAAGCTAAGAGTTAACGTGTATGGAAAAGCAAATGCTCAATAATGAACATAGTTAAGTGTCTAATCTCTGACACTTTTTTCTTTACCACAAAATGAAAGTATGCTACAATTTAAACAGAATAGGAGTGTCTTGAATATGAAAAATAAAGAGAGAAAAGAAGAACTAAAAGAGGAAAAAAACGGGAAATTATATTTTACACTTATTATTTTATTATTATTAATCTTATTAATAATAGGTATATCCGCTATATCAGTAACAGTAACAAAAAAAGGAGATAAAACAAACTCTATCACTACTGGAAGGATATCACTAGACTATACTGAAGACACTAACGGAATAACAATTACTAATGCAATGCCGATGACAGATGAAAGTGGAAAAACAATGTCTGCCACCAATCAATATTTCGACTTCAGTGTAACATCAACTATTCAAGGAAATGCAACTATTACATATGAAATTTCTGGACAAAAGCAGGAGAATTCAACTTTAAAAAATAATGAAGTAAAATTATATTTAGAAAAGAAAAATGGCGGAACATATGAAGAAGTAATGAAACCTAAACATTTCACACCATTAACTTCATTAACAGATATTGGAAGTGAAAAAGGAACAATGTTATTATATAAGAATACAGTTGATACTAGCAAAACTGATAATTATCGCTTAAGAATGTGGGTAGATGAAAATACTAAAGTTGATGCAACCCAAAGAATATTTACAGTTCAAGTGGCACTTCATGCAAATGCCAAAGCTAAATCTAAACAATAAACTTCTATTTAAAAAAAAATAAAGATGTGATACACTTATAATAGTGGAGAATGATAAGTGGGTGATGAATTTGAATGATAATGAAATAGCTATTGCAGTACCCTTTTCTAATCTTTCTTTATTTGAAAAATTGAAAAGAATAGCACACTATATATTTACAATTATTATGTACTCAGTTTTACTAATAATGATTTTAGTGTTCTTACTGATAATTATAAACTTTTTAGATCAGCGAAACAATTTAAAAAAGGGTATCACAAAACCACCATTGGTGTCTGCCTATACAATAGTAAGTCCCAGTATGGTACCAAATATAAATGTGTTAGATGTAATTGTAACAATGAGAGTAAAGGATCCCTCAAAAATAAAAGTTGGAGATGTAATAACTTTTAATTCAACAGATTATCGCAGTTCGGGAGTGACCGTTACACATAGAGTTAGAAAAATAGAAAAAACAGATGATGGTAAGTATTTATTTACAACAAAAGGAGATGCTAATAATACAGAAGATGCTTCTCGTCAGACTTTTGATACTATTTATGGAAAAGTTCTTATACGTTTACCAAAGATTGGATATATACAATACATATTGAGTAGTGTAATAGGATGGATATTATTAATTATTGTTCCAACAGTAGGAATTATTGGAGCAGATATAGTTAAAATAATTAAGACCATAAAAAATGATCCTAATAATAAGAAAGAAAATAAAAGTAAAGAAGTACCAAAAACAAAAGAAAAAACAAAAAAAATAGATAATAATGCAAAAACAGAAAGGGGAAGATATAAGTAATGACAAAAAAAATATTTCTTACTTTAGGAGGAATTCTTCTTTTTGCTTTTGTAATTTGCACATCATTTCTTTGGTATAAAGTCTTTTACTATGGTGATATTGGAAAAATAAACACATTACAAGTACAAAAAGAAAGTGACGAGGTAGCATTAACTGAAAATTTAGTACCAACGACTGAAAGTGAAGCGCAATCTATTCCAAATTATAAATTTAGTATCAAGAATGTCAATGATTTTAAAAGTTCTTATAAAGTAGTTTTTGAAGAAGTTAACATTACAGAAGACAAGCTTTCTAAAAGTCAATTAAGTTATGAATTAATGCTTAATGGTAAAATTATAAAAAAAGGAAACTTAGCAAAGTTAAAAGATAATATTTTAGATGAAAGATACATTATGGCTGGAAAAATTAATAATTATGAACTTAAAGTATATATACCAGATTCATTAGAAAAGGGTACTTGGGAAAATAAAAACTATGCTTATAAAGTCAACATAATAGTAAAGGAGAATAATTAATGAAAAAAATGTTATTAGAATATATAAATATATTTGCTTATGCCTTGACTGGTTTAGTATTTGGTTTTTCTTTTTTCTTATTATTTATAAATTTCTACCACTACAGAGAATTAAGTACAAAAGTTGATGTTAGTAGTGAAGTAATTGCAAATGCACAAAAAACACAAGAGAAATTAGATAAGATAAAGACTAATATAAATTCATACCAACAAAATTCGTATCAAGGAAAAAATAATGTATATGATATGAATAGTATTCAAATAAAATTAAATAATTGTGTTAAAGTATTTGAAAGTAATGAATATAAAGAATTAGCTAGTAAACAAAGTATAGAGTTAAGTGATGTTTATAAATTAGGAAAATTTTATCAAAATAATATTTTAAATGATTGTGTTGTAATGCAATTAAATGCATTTATTGATGAAAGTAATAGCTTCAATATAGAAAGTTTAAAAGCTATAAGACCATTTATCAAAACAACTATTAATGAACAATTATCAAGTAATAGTTATATTACTTCAAACTTAGAAAGTGCTGATAATTATTATTTTACGAATGACATAAGTAAATCAAGTATTTTCTTCTTAGCTAAAGATAGTTATAACTCAATTAATACCAATTATCAAAATACTTTAGATCTTCTAGTAGAACTTTCAAATTGGTATTATAACGAAGTAATGGGAGGTTAATATGAAGAAAATATTAAATATTATATTTGTAGTATTGAAATATATCTTATTATTAGGTGCATTTGCAATTACCCTATTTATAATGGTAAGAATGAATGTTAGACTAGAAAAAAGTTTTATCACCCTAATGCCAGAATTTATTCCCTTTCTAATTATTTTCTTATTATTTATAATTAACCTTGTATTTAAGCAAGAAGGTGTTAATAATAACATATTCTATAACTTAACATCCTGTATAATTTTTACTACAATAATAGTAGTAGGATATAGAGCATTTGCTGATAAAAATATGGTTCTCAATGAAAAATATGGTTATGGAATAGATTTTAACTATTTTAATACTTTTATATCTTATATGAAAATAATGTTATATGGTTTATCAGTTTCTAACTTACTATTTATGATAAAACCAGTTAAAGAAGAGTTGAAAAAATAAACTTTTCTTTTTTTAATTTAGATATTTAATTTGAAATAATTTTTGTTTAAAGAAGAGATTTTTCTTTGGGAATTTGGTACAATAATAACATTGAGAAAGAGGTTTTAATATGAATGAGAAATTTCAGTTTAAGAAAAAATTTGGTCAAAACTTTATAAAAAATGAAAACGTATTAGAAAAAATTGTAGAAGTAGCAGAGATTAAAAATGAATCTTTAATAATTGAAGTAGGTCCAGGAGCAGGAGCTTTAACTAAGTATTTAAAAGATAGAGGACAAGTATTATGTTATGAAATAGATAAAACTCTAGAAGATATATTAGTAAAAAATTTAGAAGGAGCAGATAATGTTTCTATCTATTTTGGTGACTTTTTGAATCAAGACATAAAAAAAGATTTAGCTAATTATCAATATGAAAATTTATATTTTGTAAGTAATGTACCATATTATATAACAACACCTATACTTTTTAAATTGATGAATTCTGGACTTTATTTTAATAAAATTGTAATGATGGTACAAAAAGAAGTAGGAGAAAGATTTACGTCAATTACAGGAAAGAAAGAGTATGGAGCTCTAACTGTCTTATTAAGATATTATTTTGATACAAAAAAGGAGTTTTTAGTAAGTAGAGAGGAGTTTATTCCAAAGCCTAATGTAGATAGTGTTGTAGTATCCTTTAAACCAAAAGTAACAAAAGAAAAATTGAAAAGTGAAGAATTTTTTCAGCAGATAGTTCATGATAGTTTTCAATTTAAAAGGAAGACAATAAGAAATAACCTAAAGAAATATGATTTAAATTTAGTTAGCGAAGTATTAGCAAAGTATAATTTAGACTTAAGTGTAAGATCTGAGCAATTAGACTATAAGATATTTGTAGATATAGCAAATAAACTTTATAAATAAATTAAATTGTTCTTGCATAAAATTAACTGGGTGATTAGATGAATTTTAAGTTATGTGACTATGTAACTAGGCAGTCTTATAATAACGACTTAGTTTTTCAAATAATCGATATAGAAGAAGATATAGCTTATTTAAGAGGTGTTGATGTTAGACTTTATGCTGATAGCGAGTTAGATGATTTAAATAAAGTGTCAGTAAAGAAAGAAACAGATCGGATAGATATTTTAAAAGTAGAAAGTTTGATATCATTAGATAGAAGTGAATACTTCTACTTGCCAGGTAAGATAGTTCAGTTTGATTCTGATAAATTTTATTTAGATAGGTGTATAAACTTTTATAAAGATATGCATTTAGAAGCTTATGGAATAAAAGTTAAGGAAAGTGAAATAGAAAATGTAATAATAGATACCCTAGAAAAGTATAAGCCAGATATAATAGTAATAACAGGACATGACTTTTTAAAAAAATATGCCAAAGATAAAAGCAAAATAGAAAATTATCAAAATTCTGAAAATTTTGTTAATGCTATAAAAAAAGCTAGAATGTATGAAAAAAATCAAGACAAATTAATAATAATAGCTGGTGCTTGTCAGTCAAACTATGAAGAATTAATAAAAGCTGGAAGTAATTTTGCTTCAAGTCCTAAAAGAATAAACATACATGCCCTAGATCCAGCAATAGTAGCTTCTTGTGTAGCATTATCTCCTGTAAATAAAGCAATTGATTTGATACATCTAATAGATAAAACTCATTATGGAAGTGCTGGTATGGGTGGAATTATCACAAATGGTACTATGTATGTGGGGTATCCAAGATGAATTTAGATACTATGAGAAATAAAATTAAAGAAAAAGAAGGAACTATTTTACATTTTAAAGTTAATGGAAGTCGAAATCAAATAGAAGAATTTAATGGAGAAATAATTGAACTTTATCCTTCAATATTTTTAGTTAGGTTAGAAGGAGAAGAAAATAAAATAAAGTCGTTTAGTTATAGTGATTTAATAACAGAAAGTGTCGAAATAATCAGTTGACGTGTTTGCTGTCAAGTACCTATAAACTTCTTGCAATTATAAAAGAGATAAGATAGAATTAAAGTATAAAGTGTCAGTGCTTTAAAAGGAGGAAGATATATGGAAATTACATCAGTCACTGTACGAAAAGTTGACAAAGAAGGTTCTCGTATGAGAGGAATTGCATCTGTCTTATTGGATGATAGTTTTGCAGTTCATGATATCAGAATCATTGAAGGAGAAAATGGCTTATTTATTGCAATGCCAAGCAGAAAGACTCCTACTGGTGGATATCGTGATATAGCTCATCCAATCAATCCTGAAGTAAGAGCAATGTTTCAAGATAAAATTCTAGAAGCTTACCAAAATACTTTGGATTCTGAATAATAATTACTATAGGAAGATTAGTTCTTCTTTTTTTGTTCTTTTAATATTTTCTAATTCATACTCTATAACTAGGAGGAGAATAGATGGAAACTAAAGAGACAATAATAAGTAACTATAATCATAGCATAACTTTAACAGAAAGAAAAAATCTTTTAATAACAGGAGTTAAAAAAATAGAAAACTTTGATAAGGAAGAATTCTTAATAGAAACTACTATGGGTTTTTTAGTAGTAAAAGGTGATGGTTTAGAACTTATAAAATTAGACACAATATCAGGAAATGTATCAATTAAAGGTTATGTTAATGGTTTTACTTATATAGATGATACTTCAAAGAAAGATAAAGAAGGAAATAGTATCTTTCAAAGATTGTTTAAATAATGAGTTTAAAAATACAACTTATCTCCATTTTTTTTTCAGGACTGTACGGAATATTATTATCGCTTCTTATTACTCTTAACTATACCTTTCTATTTGAAAGTAGAAAAACAATTAAAATAATTGGTAACATTCTTTTCTCCCTAGATATGGCATTACTATATTTTATATCAATGAAAAAGATAAATAATGCAATGATTCATCCCCTTTTTTATTTGTTAATTTTTTTAGGATATATACTTACTTATAGAAAAATACAGAGAATAATGTCAAGATTAAAAAAAAATACTAGTTAATTTGCAAAACTTAGAAAAAAAGTCTATAATAATATCAGGAAAAGTGGGTGATATTATGGCTAAAAATAAGAAAAAAAAGAAAATTGGTCCCTTTTTTCTATGTGTTTTTTCTCTTGCCATGATAGTGTTCACAACCTATACTGTAGGGAAATACTGGGTTAGTATCTATAGTAAATATAAAGAAAAGAAAGAACTTACTAAAGAACTTGCTAGTTTAAAGGACAAAGAAGATGAGCTAAAGGCTGATGTTTTAAAATTACAAGATGCAGATTATGTAGCAAGGTATGCAAGAGAAAAGTATTATTATTCAAAAGATGGAGAATATATTCTTAGAATACCAGAAGAAGAGTAGGTATTCTTTTATTGAGGTGTAAAAATGGATATAGAGTTACTATATAAAGATGTAAAAATAAAAGATGATGACGTAATAGTGTTTGGATGTAGTTATGGACCAGATTCCATGGCACTATTTCATACGTTGTTAATGCTAAGAAAAAAGACAAATATCAAATTAATTTGTGCCCATGTAAATCATGGTAAAAGAAAAGAAAGTGAAGAGGAAAAAGTTTTACTAGAAGAATATTGTGTTAAAAATAATGTTACCTTTGAATATATGCGTATAAAAAATTATGGTGATGATAATTTTCATAATGAAGCAAGAAATATAAGATATAACTTCTTTGAAGAAATAGTTAATAAATATCAAGCAAAATATTTAATGACTGCTCATCATGCCGATGATTTAATGGAAACTATTTTAATGCGAATAGTAAGAGGTTCTAATATTTATGGTTATTCAGGTTTTAAAAAAATAATAGATATGAATACATATACAATTTATCGTCCATTCTTTGAGATAACTAAAGCTAAATTATTAGATTATGACCATAGATATAAAATTCCTTATGCTATAGACGCTTCTAATAATAGTTCAGTTTATACAAGAAACCGTTATCGTAAAGAAGTATTACCGTTTTTAAAGAAGGAAGATAGTAAAGTAGAGCAAAAATTCATAAAATTTCATACTACCTTAGAAGAAGTGTCAGAATACCTAAATAAAGAGGTGCAAAAAGCCTTGACCAAAGTAGTAAGAAATGATAAATTATTTATCGAACCATTTAATGAATTAGATAAGATAATTCAAAAATTGATTTTAGAGGAGTTGTTAAAAAAATATTATCAAGACGATTTAGTCTTAATATCAGATAAACATCTAGATGCTATATTTAAAATAATTACTTCCAAAAGAGCTAATGTAAAACTGAATTTTCCAAATGATGTAGTAATTAGAAAAAGTTATGGTACTATAGAATTTGATAGAAACACAGAGATAATAGATACATACGAAATAGAATTATCAAATTATGCTAAACTTCCTAATGGACATACTTTAAAAGTAGTAGAAGAAGAACAAGGAAATAGTAACAATATCACAAGAATATCTAGTAAAGATTTAACTTTGCCATTAAGAGTTAGAACTAGAGAATATGGAGATACATTAGTTATTAAAAATGGTGGACATAAAAAATTAAAAAACATATTTATAGATTGTAAAATTCCTTCAAAAGATAGAGATTTATGGCCAGTAGTGGTTGATAGTAAGAATCAAATAATTTTTATACCAGGGCTTAAAAAAACTAAATACGATAAGAAAAAAGACGAATTCTATGATATAATACTAAAATATGAATAGTTAAAGGAGATGTTGAAATGACACAAAATAAAAAAGTAAGACAGGGATTATTTCCATATGTATTTTTACTACTTATAATGCTTGGCGTTTTTTACTTTGTTACTATTGCTAATCAAAAAATTAATAACTTAAGTTATAGTGAATTTATGAAATCATTAGATTCTAGTGAAGTAACTGAATTAGAGGTTAAGCCAAGAGAAAGAGCTAGTATTTATGAGGTACGTGGTAAGTTAAAAAATTATAAAGAAAATGAAACTTTTTATGTAAGATTGCCATTATCAGAACAAGTGATGAAAAAATTAGTTGCGGCAAGTGATAAATACAATTTTGAGTTTACAGCTGTAGCTGATCCTGAATCAAATTCTTTATTAATAATAGTTGCAAATTATTTGCCTATGCTATTAGTACTTGCTATTGGTTTTTGGTTTTTAAATAAACAAATGGGTGGTAAAAATGGTTCATTCGATTTTGGTAAAAGTAAAGCCAAATTATCAAGTGATAAAAATAAAGTAACATTTAAAGATGTAGCTGGTTTAAAAGAAGAAAAAGAAGAAGTTAAGGAATTAATTGACTTTTTGAAAAATCCTAAGAAATTTCAAAAACTTGGAGCAAGAATTCCTAAAGGAGTATTATTATATGGTCCTCCAGGAACAGGTAAAACGTTACTAGCACGAGCAGTAGCTGGTGAAGCCAACGTACCTTTCTACTATATTAGTGGTTCTGACTTTGTAGAACTATTTGTTGGAGTAGGTGCTAGTCGTGTTAGAGATATGTTTCAACAAGCTAAAAGAACAGCTCCTTGCTTAATCTTTATTGATGAAATAGATGCAGTTGGACGCCAACGTGGCAGTGGTATTGGTGGAGGTCATGATGAAAGAGAACAAACATTAAACCAATTACTTACAGAAATGGATGGCTTTGGAGAAAATGCGGGTATTATTATAATTGCCGCAACTAATAGACCAGATGTTTTGGATCCTGCATTACTTAGACCTGGAAGATTTGATAGACAAGTAACAGTTAATTTACCAGATGTAAAAGGTAGAGAAGAAATTCTTAAAGTACATGCTAGAAATAAAGTTTTAGCAGATGGTGTAAACATTCCAGCTCTTGCAAAAAGAACGCCAGGTTATTCAGGAGCTGACTTAGAAAACTTATTAAACGAAGCAGCATTACTTGCTGTTAGAAGAAATAAAGAAGCAATTACAATGAGTGAAATAGATGAAGCAAGTGACAGAGTACTAATGGGGCCTGCAAAATCTAGTAAAACACGCAGTGAAAATGATCGTAAGTTAGTAGCATACCACGAGTCTGGTCATGCTGTAGTAGGAATTAAATTAAAAGGTGCAAATGATGTTCAAAAAGTAACCATTATTCCACGTGGTTCTGCTGGTGGTTATAATATGATGATTCCTAGTGAGGAAAAAATGTGCTCTACTAAGACTGATTTATTAGAACAAATAACAGGTTTACTTGCTGGTCGTGTTGCTGAAGAAGTAGTATTTGGAGAAATTACAACAGGAGCTGAAAATGATTTTTCAAAAGCTACAAAGATTGCAAGAGCAATGGTTACTGAATATGGAATGAGTGATTTGGGACCAATGCAGTTAGAACAACAAGAAGGAAGTGTCTTCCTTGGAAGAGATTACAATAAATCAAGAAACTTTTCTAATGAAGTAGCTCACGAAATAGATACAGAAATGAGAAAAATTATTGATGAATGTTATAAGAAAGCTACACAAATAATTAACGATAACCGTGACTTATTAGAATTATTAGCAACAACCTTATTAGAATATGAAACATTAACTAAGGAACAAATTGATTATTTAGTAGAAAATGGTAAAATGCCTAGTGAAGAAGAAGAAACAACTTATGAAAAAATGAGTTTAACTAAACTTAAAGAAATAGCTAAAGGAAAAGGTATTAAAGGCTATTCAAAGATGGATAAGGAAGAAATTATAAAAGAACTTGAGAAATAGTTCTTTTTTTAGTATAATATGTGTGAAATTTCACGAGTAGTGAAAAGGAGGATAAGATGGATAGAAAAGTGAATAAAAATTTAAAAAAAGAAGCTGATGAATTTAAAAAATTTATAAGTAGAGGTTCAGTTGTAGATATGGCTATTGGTGTAATTATTGGTGGAGCTTTTGGAAAAATAGTTGGTAGTTTAGTAAATGATATTATTATGCCATTAGTAGGAGTTGTTTTAGGTGGTCTTGATTTCAGTTCATTAAGTATTAAGGTTGGAGATGCTTCTATCAAGTATGGTTCCTTTATTCAAAGTGTCGTTGATTTTCTAATAATCGCACTTTGTATCTTTACTATGTTACAGATACTTAATAGTCTAAAAGAAAAAGCCGATAAGAAGTTAGGTCATAAAAAAGAAGAAGAAAAATCAAAGAAAGATGAACAAATTATTCTCTTAGAAGAAATAAGAGATTTGCTAAAAAATAGTAAATAGGTAGTGATTAAATGCAAGATGAAGCAATTTTAGGAATATTAAATGATATTAAAACTAGTCCGTTAGAGTTAAGTAAAGATAAATATGATAAAAGAACTTTAGCTAGATTAAAAGAAATAATAAAAACAGCTGATACATTATATGGAAAGCAACAAAATGAATATCTAATAAATAAATATAATTTATTTTTAGAAAAGTACCTTTTTCTGGACAAAAAAGGAGTAAAGCAGAAAAAAGAATTAGAAGAAGTGGCACTAGCTTTCTTTTATAAAACTCCTAGAATAGATTTAACTGATGCTATAGACTATGTAGAAAGTTGTTTTAATCAAATAAGTGAAGTAAAAAGAAAAAGAGATGAAGTTTCTATTAGAAAATTATTTGCTACTGATAGTATTGGTGCTTTTTCTTGTTCTATAATGCCTTCCATAATAGATAATCTAGTTTTAACATCCTTATTAGGAATAAATGCTTGCATAGCAAATCAAATTAATACAAGAAAAACAGATTATTTTTGTACTAAATTGATTGCTGATAAATTTTATGAAATGAGTAGTGACATATTACTTACTGATTCTAAATTTTTTACAGCTGTTTATGGAAATACTTTAGCAAATTTTTGTATTGAAAAAGAAGTGTTCAGACCTAATCCTAATTATGATGGAAAGAATCCAGCTAACAAGAATATTGAAAGAAAAATGACTATATCAGATTTAGAAGATATTTCTAAACAATATTTTCGAAGAAATACTTCAAAAAAATATATAAATATAGACGAAAGTATAACAGATATTGAAAGTTTAAAAACTTCTTCTAAAAAAATAGAAGATTACTCATTATATGATTGTTTAACAGCTTTAACAACTACTACGCTATCTAAAATAACAAAGGAAAATAATATATCACTAGAAAATACTTTATTACAAAATTTAGCATTATCAAAGAAAATATTAGAACCTAAAGCTAAAAAAAATAACTTAAAATCTAAAATAAAAAAATTATAAATTTAACAATAAATATAAAAAAATGTTATTAAGTAACACAATTCTTAACATATTATAACAGAAAGTAGATGATAGAGTGACTGATGATAATATAGCAAATATATTAATACTTTTAAAAACTTATCCTGATAAATTTTATGAAAAAAATTATGATAAAGAAACCTTAAAAAAAATCAAAGAAATAATAAAATCTGCTGATATATTATATGGCAAGGAAAGTTATTACTTAAAGAATAAATATTATAATTATATGAATGACTATTTTTTAGAAAAAGTACCATCATTAGAAGTTAAAGATATAAATGAGTTAAAAAAGATAGTCTATGGTTTCTTTTATAAAGCAGAACCAGTTGATTTAGTATCTTCTTTTGAAAATCCTGCTCAACTAATTAGAAGAAGTTTTGAGCAAATAGATGAAACTAAAGAAATAGGAACAAAAGAAGCAATGATAAAACTTTTGGAAAAAGTTGGCATAAATGTTATGACTACTGTTACTATGTATCATTTAACTAAGCTATATGGTGATAAAGAACAAAATCTTAATTTAATACTAAGCCTTAATGCTGTAATTTTTAATCAATTAACAGAAGAATTAAACATACCTAACTCTAAAATAAATGAAGTAGCAAACCATTTAGAAAAAGTTGGTGAAGAGGTATACAGTAGTGATAGTCTTATTCACGAAACAATTTATGGTCTGGTATTAGCAGATTTTTGTACTAGAAAGAAGATGCCAATGCTTAATCCTAATTATCATAAAGGAATTGATAATAGAAAAATTATTATGCAATCAGTAAATAGTCAAGAATTAGCAAGAGATGTTAATAGTTTTTATGAAAGATACAGCAATGGTCGAATTATACAGATACATAGTGCTTGTGATGAACTAGATAATTTGACTTTACCAGAAAAAGTAGAGGACTATTCATTATATGATAGTTTAGCTTTTCTAACAAATGTTACTATAAGTAAAATAAGATGTGAAAACAATTTAGAATTAGAAAATGTCTTATTAGAAAATTTGGTTTTAGCAAAGGCATCATTAAAATTCAAAAGCAAAAATCAAAAATTAAAGACAAAAGTAAAAAAAATAATATAAGGGGTATTTATGAAGTGGAAAATTAGAGATGTAGAAATAGAAAATCAAGTAGTATTAGCACCAATGGCAGGAATTTGTAACAGTGCTTATAGAAGAATTATTAAAGAAATGGGTTGTGGTTTGATTTATGCTGAAATGGTAAGTGATAAAGCAATTTGCTATGATAATCAAAAAACTATTGATATGTTGTATATGAGTGAAGAAGAAAGACCTATTACTCAACAAATATTTGGTAGTGATGTAGATAGTTTTGTAACAGCTGCAAAATATATTGAAAAAAATATGCAGCCAGATATAATTGATATAAATATGGGATGTCCTGTACCGAAAGTAGCGGTTAGAGCTCAAGCTGGTAGTGCTCTACTTAAAAGCCCTGAAAAAGTTAAAGAAATAGTAACAGCAGTAGTGAAAAGTGTTAAATGTCCAGTTACTGTTAAAATTAGAAGTGGTTGGGATAGTGAATCTATTAATGCCGTGGAAATAGCCAAAATATGTGAAGAAGCTGGAGCAAGTGCTATATGTGTTCATCCAAGAACTAGAAAACAAGGATATAGTGGTAAAGCTGATTGGAATGTTATAAAACAGGTAAAAGAAAGTGTTTCCATTCCTGTAATAGGAAATGGTGATATAACTACTAAAGAATTAGCAAAAAAAATGTTAGAAGAAACAGGTTGTGATGCTATAATGATTGGACGAGGAGTTTTAGGTAATCCTTGGTTGATAAGGGATACAGTAGCATTACTTGATGGAAAGAAAGATTTCGAAGAAATAACACCTGTAGAAAAAATAGATATGTGCATAAAACATTTAAAATTATTAGGTAAATTAAAAAACGAAAAAGTAGCAGTCTTAGAAATTAGAAATCATATTGCGTGGTATTTAAAAGGGGTAGATGGTAGTAATCAGTTAAAAAATAATATTTATCAAATGACCAGTCTTTGTGATATACTACATATGTTAGAAGTATTTAGGAGGAACTTTATATGAAAGAGAAAAAAGAAGTGAAAGCCTTATTTTCACAACGATTTGTGGCATTTATGATAGATTTGTTTTTAGTATCAGCCTTAACGAGTTTAGTAACAACATTTATTCCAACAAATGGTACTATTGATAAATTATATGATCAACAGACAAAAATTATTGAAAATTATACCAGCCAGAAAATAACTATGGAAGAGTATGTAAATCAACTTGTGGATATTAGTTATGACATTGCTAAACAAACTGGAATAGCAACACTAATAGGAATAGCAATTTCACTTTTATACTATGTCTTATATGTATATAAAAATGATGGCCAAACCATTGGTAAGAAGATGATGAAAATTAAAATTAAAAAGAAAAATAATGACCAATTAACAATGAATGATTTATTATTTAGAACTATGATATTACAGGGAACTTTAGTGAGTATTATAGGATTCTGTACAATTCTATTTCTTGATAAAGACACCTATTTAGCAACTAATAGTTTGCTAAATCTTGTACAATATAGTATATTATTAATTAGTTTTTTTCTTATTGCATTTACAAAAGAAAAACAAGGTCTTCATGATAAGTTAGTAGGAACAGTAGTAGTTTGTACTAATATAGCAGAAAATAAAGAGGAGGAAAAATTATGCGAGAATTAACAGAACAAGAAGTTGTAAGACGTGAAAAAGCAGAAAAATTAAAAGAATTAGGTTTAGATCCATTTGGCCATAGTTTTAAAAGAAATGCCTATGCACAAGAAATAAAAGATAAGTATAAAGATGTAGAACATGATGTATTTGAAAATATGACAGATGAAGCCATAGTTGCAGGAAGAATAATGTTTATTCGAAAGATGGGAAAAGCTTCCTTTTGTACGATTAAAGACAAGACAGGTCTTATTCAAATTTATATATCAATCAACGATATAGGTGAAGATAAGTACAACTTATTTAAAACAGCAGATATTGGTGATATAGTAGGAGTACGTGGAAAGATAATGAAAACAAAGACAGGTGAGGTAACTATAAAGTGTTTAGAGTATACCCCACTTGTAAAAGCTTTAAAACCTCTTCCTGAAAAATTTCATGGACTTACAGATAAAGAAGAGAGATATAGAAGACGTTATGTTGATTTAATAATGAATGATGATTCAAGAAGGGTAGCTTTTTTACGTCCTAAAATTATTAGATGTATTCAAAACTATATGGATAAACAAGGGTTTACAGAAGTGGAAACACCAGTTTTATCAACATTACTTACAGGAGCAAGTGCAAAACCATTTGTTACTCATCATAATGCTCAAGACTTAGATATGTATTTAAGAATAGCTTTAGAGTTACCATTAAAAAGATTACTAGTTGGTGGAATGGAAGCTGTTTATGAAATAGGAAGAGTATTTAGAAACGAAGGAATGGATTTAAAACACAATCCAGAGTTTACCTTAATGGAAGCATATTTAGCATATAGTGACTTAGAAGGTATGATGAACTTAACAGAAAATATGTATCAAACTATTGCTAAAGAAGTAATAGGTAAAATGGTTTATAACTGGTATGGTTATGAAATTAATTTAGCAGGACCTTGGAAAAGAATAAGTATGGTAGATGCTATAAAAGAAAAGACAGGAATAGACTTCAAGAAAGAAATGTCTATTGATGAAGCCTTAGAATTAGCTAGGGAACATCAAATAGTAGTAGAAGAACACGAAAAGACAGTAGGACATATTATTAATCTATTCTTTGAAAAATATGTAGAGGAAACTCTAATTCAACCCACTTTCTTATACGGACATCCAGTAGAAATATCACCACTTACTAAGAAAAATGTTGAAGATCCAAGATTTGTTGATAGATTTGAATTGTTTATAGCTGGAAGAGAGTTTGCTAATGCTTATACTGAGTTAAATGATCCAATTGATCAATTAGAAAGATTTGAAGAACAATTAAAAGAAAAAAATCTAGGTAATGATGAAGCTAACGATATCGATATGGATTTTGTAGAGGCTTTAGAGTATGGAATGCCTCCTGCAGGAGGAGTTGGGTATGGAATAGACAGATTGGTAATGCTATTTACAGAGTCTGATTCAATTAGAGATGTAATACTATTCCCAACTATGAAGCCATTAAATGGTACAGAGACATTAAAAAAAGAAGTAGTAGTTGAAAATAAAAAAGAAATAATAGATTTTTCAAAAGTAGAAATAGAACCATTATTTACTGATTATGTTGATTTTGATACCTTTAGTAAAAGTGATTTTCGTGCTGTAAAAGTAAAAGACTGTGTTGCTGTACCAAAAAGTAAAAAACTATTACAATTTACTTTAGATGATGGAACTGGTACTGATAGAACTATTCTTAGTGGAATTCATGCTTATTATGAACCAAAAGAATTAATTGGTAAAACTTTAATAGCCATCACTAACTTACCACCACGTAAAATGATGGGAATAAATTCTTGTGGAATGCTTTTAAGTGCTGTTCATACTGAAGAAAAAGAAGAAAAGTTACATTTATTAATGATAGATGAACATATACCAGCAGGAGCTAAGTTATATTAGGAGGAATTAATTTCCTTCTTTTTTTATACTATATATTGAGGTGTATATAAAAAATGTTAATAGGAATAGCTTATCGGGAAGATGAATTTAAACTTATTCCATTTGAAAAAGAGAATATAAATTATGAGATATTTAGTCCCAAAGAAGGAAACTATTATAAGTATGATGGTTTTTACTTACCAGGAGGAGATGGGTGGTATAAAGAAGATATAAAATTAATTAAATATGCTAAAGAAAATAATGTTCCTATATTAGGAATATGTCTTGGAATGCAAGAAATGTCTGCTTTTCTATTAAATGAAGATAAAGATATAACAAAAAAAATTAGTAACCATAATGGTACTGTACACTTAGTATCAATTAAAAAAGATAGTTTTTTGTATAATATAGTAAAAAAGGAAGAAATTTTTGTTAATTCAAGACATAATGATTATATTTCTAAGCTATCATCGTTGTATGTTAGTGCTAAAAGTTTAGATAATTGTATTGAAGCAGTAGAGATTAAAAATAATTCTTTTTTCTTAGGATTACAGTGGCATCCTGAAAGTTTGTATGAAGAAGATGAAGCTTCACGACAAATATTTAAAGAATTTTTCTTAAAATGTGAAGAAAAATTTTCACAAAAAATTCACAAAAAAAATCGCTAATTGCTTGTAAAACAAAACTATTATTCGTATAATTAATATATGGAAGGAGAAGAAAATATGAAAAAACATAATGCATTGAAAGTTAGTTTAATTACACTATCTGTGTTTGTGCTTTTGACCTGGATTTTACCAGCTGCTACTTATCAATCTAGTTATCAAGAGATTGGTAAATCACAAATTGGATTATTTGATTTATTATCTTATCAAAATACAGTATTAGGTTATTTTGGATATGTATCATTATTCATCTTAGTAGTTGGTGGATTCTATGGAGTATTAGTAAAAGTTGGCGCATATAGAAGAATATTAGATGCTATAGTAAAAAAATTTAAAGGTAAAGAACATATTTGTATTATTATAATTGCTTCTTTATTTGCTATTTTAACATCATTCTGTGGAATGCAACTTGCACTTCTAATGCTATTCCCATTTGTTATTTCCTTAGTATTGATGCTTGGATATAACAAATTAGCTGCAACTGCTGTAACAGCAGGAAGCGTTGCTATCGGTTTAATGGGAACAACATTTGCTTATGGCACAACGCAAATGCTACAACAATATTTATCAGTAAAAACCACAACTCAAATCTGGACTAGAATAATTTTACTTGTTTTAGGATTAGTAATTTTATTAGCTAATATTTTGAAGTTTGGTAAGAGAGAAAGTACAACATCAACAAAAGATGAAGATAACTATATTCCTGAAGTTGTAAAACAAGATAAAAAGAAGAATAAAAATTGGCCATTAGTAGCTATAATTGATACTATTTTAGTAGTTACTATATTAGGATTTATTTCTTGGACTAAAGCCTTTAATATTAACTTGTTTGAAGACATTAAAACAGCTGTTACAGGATTTACAATTCCAGCTTATGTTGCTTTATTAGCATTATTAGTAATAATTAACATTATTCTATTTGCTAAAAAATCAAGTAAGAAAACATATATTATCATTGATGGACTTGTTGCTTTGTTCACAGTTGTAGTATTAATTGGTAGTTTTGGAGTAAAAGCTAAATTCTTTACAGGAATTACTAAAACTTTAAATACTGGTTTTCCTATTTTTGGAAAAATACTAGGAAGTTCTGTTCCAGCATTTGGTAGTTGGACTTTAGTTGAAATTATTGTTCTACTATTACTTGCCCTTGTAGTTATTAAATATGTTTATAAAATTACTTGGGATGATATGATTGTAGGATTCAGTAATGGATTAAGAAAAGCCTTATTACCAGCATTTATTGCATTTGTAATTTACTTGATTTTAGTTCTTACTACATATAATCCTTATTATTTAGTTATTTACAAATCTATATTAGGATTAACCAAAGGATTCAATGTATTCACAACTGGTCTTGTAGCAATTGTTTCTAGTATCATAAATGGAGATCCAGTATATGCATTCTATAGTGTTTTACCTTACTTTGTAAGTGTAGTAACAGCAACAGATTCATATCCTGTAGTATCAGTTATATTTCAAACATTATATGGTATTGTTACATTAGTAGCACCTACAAGTATAACATTAATGCTAACATTAGCATACTTAAAAGTATCATATAAAGATTGGTTAAAATATATTTGGAAGATACTATTAGAACTATTAGCAGTTTCATTCATTGTCTTTACAATCTTAGTTCTAATCTAAAAAAGAGAAAATCTCTTTTTTTTTGTAAATTAAAATATGCTATATAAGCATAAAATATATACATTTTTTTAAATAGGTTATAAACTTAATATATATAATAAAGTGAGGTAGGGATAATGAAAGATAGTATAAAAGTTAATAATAGTAAAAACATACTACTAATTGTTGGTCTATTTATATTGATTTTTTTAATAGCAGGTATTAGTTTTGCACTTTCACAAATGACGTTAAATGGAACGCAAAATGTTACATTAGTAGCAAAAGATTTACAACTAAATTATGTAGAAGGAACATCAAGTATTAGTGTAACAAATGCAATTCCTCAAGAAGATAGTGATGGTCTAGCATCTACCCCATATAATTTTTCACTAAAGAATACAGGAACAAGAACAATTAACTATGATGTTTACTTAGATGATGATACAGCATCATGTAATGGATGTTCTTTAGTAGCTTATAATTATTTATCTTATGACTTGAAGAAGGATGGAACATCAGTAGCAAGTGGTAGTTTAGCTAGTAGTAGTAATAAACTTGGAACATATTCGATAGCAGGTAATACTACTCAGAATTTTGAATTACGTACATGGTTAAATTTAACAGCCGAAAATGATGCTATTGGGAAATCATATTATGGAAAAGTTAGAATATCAGCAATAGAACAATTAAATTAGTTAAAGACTAATTTTTTTTGTCACTTTTTAGGGTACTAAAAATGTTGAAAAGAACCATTTTTTCTCGCTAAAATAGAATTATACAAGGAGGAAATGTTATGTTTTCAAAATTTAGTGAAGATGCCCAGAAAGCCTTAGTTTTAGCCAGAAAAGAAATGCGTCTTTTACGTCATCCCTATGTTGGAAGTGAACACTTGCTCTTAGCCATACTCTCAATGAAAGAGTTAAAAGTAACTAATCATTTAAAACAATTAGGATTAACTTACGATAGATTTAAAGATGAATTAATAAGAGTAGTAGGAATAGGAAAAACAACTAATGATTGGTTTTTATATACGCCATTACTAAAAAGAGTCTTAGAAACAGCAATACTCAATAGTAAAGAAAATAAGGAAAGTGAAGTATCAGTAACAGAATTATTTTTATCACTTCTAGAAGAAGGAGAAGGAATTGCTATTAGATTATTGATGGGAATGAATATAGATATAGATTCTTTATATCAAGAATTTTCCACTTCATTTTCAGAAAAGAAAGTGAGTAATCATAAGAAATTATTAATAGAAGAGTTTTCTATTAACTTAAACAAAAGAATTGTATCTAATGAAATAGATCCTGTAATAGGTAGAGAAGATGAAATCAAAAGAATGATAGAAATTCTTTGTAGAAGAACTAAAAATAATCCGTTATTATTAGGTGAAGCTGGTGTAGGAAAGACTGCTATTGTAGAAGAATTGGCAAGACAAATAGTTAGTGATAATGTACCTCGATCTTTAAAAGGAAAAGTAATCCTTTCACTATCAATGGCTTCTTTAGTAGCTGGTACGAAATATCGCGGAGAATTTGAAGAAAGAGTAGGAAAAATTTTAAAAGAAATTGAAGAACATGATGAATACCTAATATTTATAGATGAAATTCATACTTTAGTTGGAGCAGGTGGGGCAGAAGGAGCTATTGATGCTTCAAATATCTTAAAGCCAGCTTTAGCGAGAGGGAAAATCCATTTAATTGGTGCTACTACAGTGACAGAATATCGAGAATTTATTGAAAAAGATAAAGCATTAAATAGGAGATTTCAAATAATATTAGTAGAAGAACCTAACAAAGATAAAACAAAAGAAATTCTTAGAAAATTAAAACCTCTTTATGAGGCTTATCATTCAGTATCTATTTCTGATGAAATGATTGATATGATAGTTGAATTATCAAATACATATATTTATGATTATTATCAACCTGATAAAGCGATAGATATATTAGATGAAGTTTGTGCAAGAGCAAGTCTTATAGAAGATAAGAAAGATAAAGAACTAAAAAAGCTTAATAATTCATTAAAAAAGATAGTAACTGAAAAGAAAAAAGCAGTATTGGAACAGAACTTTAAAAAAGCTTCTAAATTAAAACAAAGTGAGAAAAACTTAATTACTAAAAAGAACGAATTAGAAATTTCCCTAATAGGTAAAAGAAAACCTAAAAAAATAACAAAAGAAATGATTGCAGAGGTAATTTACTTAAAAACCAAAATTCCAGTTTATGAAGTAATGGAAGGTAATAAAACAAAATTATTTTCTATAGAAAAAGAATTACTAGCAAAAATAGTGGGACAAGATGAAATTATTCACGATTTATGTAATCTAACTAAGAAAGTGCAGTTAGGATTTCAGGATACTCCAAAGATACATACTTTTCTTTTATCTGGAACAACAGGAATAGGAAAAACTTATTTAGTAAAAGAATATGCTTCCCTTTTATATGGTAAAGAACATTTTCTAAGGCTTGATATGAGTGAATATAAAGAAGAACATTCAGTTAGCAAAATACTAGGAGCTCCTCCAGGCTATGTTGGATTTGATAATCATCAAACGATACTAGATCAGATAAGGCTTTATCCACACTCAGTTATACTATTAGATGAAATAGAAAAAGCTTCTCCATCAGTCTTAAAATTATTTTTCCAAGTTATGGACGAAGGTTATTTAAAAGACTCTAAAGGCAGAAAAGTGTCTTTTGAACACATTTTTCTCTTTATGACAACCAACTTAGGAGGCACTAAAACGGATATAGGTTTTGTTTCAAATGACGAAATAAGCAATAGAGATATTGAAGAATTTTTAGGAGTAGAATTTGTTAATAGAATTGATAAGAAGTATCATTTTAAAGAATTAACAAAGGGTGATATTGAAAAAATTATTAATATGAAACTAGCAACATTAATAGAAGCTTTTCAAAAGAAAAATATAAAAGTGGAAATATCCACAGATATTGTGGAAAAAATCATTTTAAAGTCTAATTATAATAAGTTTGGAGCAAGACAAATAGATAAAGTTATAGATGATATTGTAACACCAGTTATAGTAGATGCTTGGTATCATGGAGAAAATTGTGTAAGGATTTAGAAATAGTGTAAAATGGGAGAAAATACTTTCTATTGTCCCCTTTTTTTGTTACAATAATCCTTGAGGAGATGTTTACAATGGGAATATTTACAAGATTATTTGATCATGAATATAAAGAATTAAAAAGATTTGAATCTTTAGCTGATAAGATAGTAGCTCTTGATGAAGAATACCAAAAGCTATCAGATGAAGAATTAAAAAATAAAACAGCAGAATTTAAGAAACGTTTAACTAATGGTGAAACATTAGAAGATATATTAGTAGAGGCTTTTGCTACAGCAAGGGAAGCAGCTTACCGCGTTATTGGAGAAAAACCTTTCTATGTTCAAATAGTAGGTGCTTTAGCTATTCATTATGGTAATATAGCGGAAATGAAAACAGGTGAAGGTAAAACTTTAACATCAGTATTACCAGCTTATCTAAATGCCTTAGATGGAAAAGGTGTTCATATTATTACAGTTAATGAATACTTAGCTACTCGTGATGCAGAATGGATGGGTGGAATTCATAGATTTTTAGGTTTAACAGTAGGAGTTAATACAAGAGAATTAAGTCCTAAAGAAAAGCAAGAAGCTTATGCTTGTGATATTTTATATTCTACTAATAATGAAATTGGATTTGATTATTTAAGAGATAATATGGTTATTAGAAAAGAAGATAGAGTTCAAAGACCATTAAATTTTGCCATCGTTGATGAAGTGGATTCAGTTTTAATCGATGAAGCAAGAACTCCATTAATTATTTCTGGTGGACAATTAGTTAGTGCTAACCTTTATCAAGATGCTGATAGTTTTGTAAAAAGTTTAAAAGATGATGTGGATTATCTATACGATGAAACTACAAAAAGTGTAACATTAACTGATGAAGGTAGTGAAAAAGCAGAAAAAGCTTTTCGAGTTAAGAATCTTTATGAAGTAGAAAATGCAACTTTAGTACATTATATTAATCAAGCTTTAAGAGCAAATTATTCAATGAAACTAGATGTAGATTATGTTGTTCAAGATGGAGAAGTTGTCATAGTAGACCAATTTACTGGACGTTTGATGAAAGGACGTGCTTATAGTGATGGGCTTCATCAAGCAATTGAAGCAAAAGAAGGAGTTCACATTAATCAAGAAACTAAAACTTTAGCAACTATTACTTTTCAAAACTTATTTAGAATGTATAAAAAGTTATCTGGTATGACTGGTACTGCAAAAACAGAAGAAGAAGAATTTCGTGATATTTATAATATGTATGTTATTTGTATTCCAACTAATAAACCAGTTGAAAGAATTGATGCTTCTGACTTAGTATTTGCTACTAAAAATGCTAAGTATAAAGCTATTATTAATGAAGTAAAAGAAAGATATGCTAAAGGTCAACCAGTATTAATTGGTACTATTGCTATTGAAACTAGTGAATTAATAAGTACTTTATTAAAGAAAGAAAAGATTCCCCATGAAATATTAAATGCTAAAAATCATGCAAGAGAAGCTGAAATTATTTCTAAGATTGGTCAACATAAGTCAGTTACTATTGCTACTAATATGGCTGGTCGTGGTACTGATATTAAATTATCAGATGAGATAAGAGCACTTGGTGGATTATGTGTTATTGGTACTGAACGTCATGAATCTCGTCGTATTGATAATCAGTTAAGAGGACGTTCTGGTCGTCAAGGAGATCCTGGATTTACACAGTTCTTTGTATCTATGGAAGATGATTTAATGGTTCGCTTTGGTAGTGAAAAAATTAAAGAAATGATGACTAGTTTTGGATTTGGTGATCAAGCTATTCAAAATAAATACTTTTCTAAAGCTATTACAACTGCTCAAAAAAGAGTTGAAGGAAATAACTTTGATGCTAGAAAACAATTACTACAATATGATGATGTAATGAACACTCAACGTGAAATTATGTATGGTAGAAGAAATGAAATTCTAGATAGTGAATCTGTTCATGAACAAGTTCTTGAATGTATGAGAAATTATGTTACTGACTTAGTTAAGTCACATACTATAGATGGTATTTTAAGTGAACAAGATAAGAAAGAAATAGTATCTTTTGCTAACGAAAATTTACTAGATAAAGATATTACTGAAAATGATATTAGTTCACTATTAGATGATGATATGATAGATTTCTTATATAATAAAGCAAAAGAGGAATATGAAGAAAAACTTAGTGATGTTCCAGAAGAAATAACTAGTGAATTTGAAAAAGCATTATCTTTACAAGTCATTGATAACTATTGGATGGAACAAATTAATGTAATGAGTCACTTACGTGAAGGAATTTATTTACGTAGTTATGGTCAAGAAGATCCATTAAGAGCATATAGTACTGAAGGATTTGATTTATTTGATCAAATGTTACAAAAGATTGATCATGATGTTACTATATTCTTACTAAAAGCAGAAATACAAAAAACTGTTGAAAGAAAACCAGTTACAAGAAATGTTCAAACTAATGATGATAAATCAGATTCAGTAAAGAAACCAAAGAAGAGTAAAAAAGTAGGTCGTAATGATCCTTGTCCTTGTGGTTCGGGAAAAAAGTATAAAAATTGCTGTGGAAAGTAGTATAAAATAAGGAAAAATTGAAATTGAAAAATACTAATTTGACTATTGCTTTATAGTTTACTTACGACATATTAAAAAAAATAAGTGAAAAAGGATGGGGAAAACGTTTTAAATGTGGACATCCTTTTTTTGATAATTAATGTTAAAATATATTTAGGAGTTGATAATATGCTAAGTCCAAAATTAGAAACAGAAAGATTAATATTAAGAAGATATGAAGAAACTGATATTAACTATGAGATAACAGCAAAAGAAGAAGAACTAGAATGCATTAAAGATTTGATTAAAAATGCAGATGATTCAAAATATGAAAAATGGGTAATTACTTTAAAAAGTGATAATACTCCTATTGGGAATATATCTGTAAATGGAATTGAAAAAAGACATAACTATTGTAACGTTGGTTATGTAATATTGTATGCTTATTGGGGAAAAGGTTATGCATCAGAAGCATTAAAGGCTGTATCGGATTATTTGTTAGAAAGTGGATATTATTTAGTTGAGTGTTCTTGCAATGAATTAAATAAACAATCATCTAGAGTAATGGAAAAAGCTGGTTTTAAAAAAGATGGTTATATTGCTAATAGGAGACTTAATAAAGATGGAACATATTCTGGAGTAGAATATTATAGTAAGACAAAATAGTAAAAATATATTTGTTGAATGTTCTATTGATTGTGATAAAAATAGTGATACTGCAATAACTTTTTATAAAACTATTCAAAATAAATTTCATTATGCAATTACTGGAAACACTGCTGCTGAAATAGTTTATCAAAGAGTGGATTCTACAAAAGAAAATATTGGACTTACTACCTAGGAAAATTCACCTGATGGGAAGATTTTAAAATCTGACGTAATTATTGCCAAGAACTATTTAAATGAACAAGAATTAAAAATTTAAATAATTTAGTAAACTTATTTTTGGATATTGCTGAAAATAATGCAGAGAGAAATATAACAATGTATCTGGAAGATTAGAAAAATGAATATGAAAAATATAAAGTTATACAGGATAAGAATTATGTGTCAGATTTTCATAGACTATTAAGTGAAACAAAGTAAATTGAAAATAAATAAATTGCATATTGGATAAAAAAGTAAAAATTGTTCTAATCATATTAGATGAACGGATGTGGATAAAGTCCACAATAAGTCCACGTTAGAGAAATACTTATATTATAGATAATATCATAAATACAAATAATATAGATGTTACCTAGTCTGATAAACAAGGAAATACGAATAATACTATAAGTATAAATAATACTGATAATATGGGAACAACCACTACTTGTAGCTCAGGACGCAAATATAAATAATGTTGTGGTAAATAAGCTCGCAAATCCTTATAAATAAAAGGCTTGTGAGCTTTTTACTACTTACAATTTTTTAGGTAATTTTGTATCAGAAATCGTTTAGATAAGTTTTTTCACCCAAATCAGACGTAAAATAGGGCGTATATGATATAATTAAAAAGAAAGTGATAACAATGAATAAAATAAATTCTAAAAATTTATATACTGATAGATTAGAATTGAGGATTCCTACTATGGAGGAGCAACATAGATTATGGAAAATTTTAATTAATGAAGATATCAATCAATATTATTTTCCTACTCCAGATAGAATATTTGATAAAAATAATTTGTCTAAGGATAATATAGAAGATTTAAAAAAAGCAAGACAAATTTTTATAGAACAATTGTCTGATTGGAAAAGACAAGAACCATTTTATGAAAAGAAGATAGAATCCATCCAAGCACAAGATGATAGTCAAAAGTATACTTGGAGTATTTTTCTTAAAGGAACCAATACAGTTATAGGTCAAATAACTTGTCAACCAAAAGATAATGAACCTGAAAATATAAGAGATGTTGGATGGTTTATAGATCCTAATTGTCAGGGAAAAGGCTATGCAACAGAAGCAGCCGTTGCAATATTAGATTTTATGTTTAATGAAGTAGAAATAACTGATATTAAAACAAGTGCAGCTGAAATAAATCCTGGATCATGGGGAATTATGGAAAAACTTGGATTTGAATTCGTTAGAACAAAAAAATCATCATATTTTAAAGATGACGAGATTTTGATATCTAAAGAATATCATGGAACTAAAGAATTATTCTTAAATAGAAACAATAGCATTAAGAAAAAATAGATTTTTTTTAGATAAGTTATTAGATAAGTTGTTGAATAAAAACTTGTAATATTTCAACAAAAAATTATTAAATTAAAGTAAAAAATAACAATTTAAAAGGAAAAAATTACTAGGTTATTTTAATATTTTATCTTGTGGCTCAGGAAAAAAATATAAACAATGTTGTGGTAAATAAGTTTGCAAAGCCTTATAAATAAAGAGCTTGTGAGATTTTTCTTTGCTTGAAAAAATGGTATAAATTGTAAAGACTACATCACTATCTACACATTATCTACATTTAACAACTTTTCAAAAACACGTTAAAATTCTTATAACAAAAGGGAGAAGCAAGAATCGTTCACTTCGAAAGTGGTGTTGGTAAAAAATGTGTTATGATTGTAATAGAGGTGTATTTATGAAAAAAAATAATTTGAAGAAGGTATTAGGAAAAATATATAGATTATTAGATTTTAAGCAAAAAATAAAATTTTTAATTATTATATTAATAATGATTGTATCAGCTGTTTTAACTCAGATGACTCCAAAAGCAATTGGATGACTAACAGATGATGTTTTAAATGTAAATGGTGTTACGTTTGAAAAAGTTGTTCCTTTTCTTATTTTGATTCTTGTAGTTAATGTAGGTAATGAAATAATCAAGATTATAAGAAGAGTAATGGTGGAAGATGTTGCAACAAGAACTGAAAAGAAAGCTCGTGGAATGGTTATAAAATCACTACTAATGGCCCCATTATCATATTTTAGAAAGAATATGATAGGTAATATTCATGGAAGAATGAATAGATGCTTAGATGGTACTATAAAATTAGAAAAATTATTATTTATGGATTTTGCTCCAGCTATTTTTAATAGTGTGGCTGCTATTATAACAATTTTCTTAACTTTGCCAATTACACTTGCTTTGCCTATGTTAATGGTTATTCCTATAGGTATTACTATTATTTTAGCTCAAATAAATAGTCAAAGAGGTATAAGAGTAGAATTGTTAGAAAGAAAATCAAGTATGGATGTTACAATAGTTGAACTTATTAATGGAATAGAAGTTATTAGAATTTGTGATAGTGTTGACTTTGAAATAAATAGATTTGATACTAAGTCTGAATTTTTAAGAAATAAAGAAATGAAACATCATAAAGCGATGGCGTTATATGATTGTTTAAAATTTATAAATCAAGCGGTGTTCACGGTATTAATAATAGGAATATCTACTTATTTAGCAACTAAAGGTATAATATCTGTAGGTGCTATATTAACAGCTTATTTATGTTTTAATCAATTAACAAAACCATTAGAAGAATTACACAGAATATTTGATGAAGTATCAGAATGTACAATACTAGCAAGTGATTTCTTTGAAATGGTTGAAATACCAAATGATTTTTCATATTTAGATACGAAAAGAGAATTAAATAATGAAGTAACTGATGAAATTATAAATATAAAAAATTTAAGTTTTCACTATTCAGAAGATAAAGATAAGTTAATTCTAAAAGACTTCAATATTGATATAGAAAAAGGAATGTATTTAGGAATAGCTGGTCCTTCAGGATGCGGTAAATCATCATTAATTAAATCAATTTGTAAATTAGAAAAAGCAGATGGTACTATCATTTTGGATGATACAAATATTGATAACTTAAATAGAAAAGATATTTCTAATATAATTGCTTTAGTTCCTCAAAGTCCATTTTTAATTGCTGGAACAATTTATGAAAATATTACTTATGGAATTAATAGAGAAGTATCAATAGAAGAAGTAGAAGAAGCTGCTAAAAAAGCTTATATACTTGATTATATAGAAGAACTACCAGAAAAATTCGATACATTAATATCTGAAGGTGGAAATAATCTTTCAGGAGGACAAAGACAAAGAATTGCAATTGCAAGAATATTCTTAAGAAAGCTAAAAATATTAATATTAGATGAAGCAACAAGTGCTCTTGATAACACATCAGAAAAACATATTCAAAGTGAAATAGAAAAATTACAAAAAGAAAACAATACTACTATAATAGCAATTGCCCATAGATTAACTACTTTAAAGAATTGCGACAGAATAATTGTATTGAATAAAGGTAAGATTGAAGAAAGTGGAAAATATGATGAATTGATTGAAAAAGAAGGAATCTTTAGTGACATGTATTATGGAAAACTAAAATAAATTTTTATCTACATTTTAGTAGAGTTTTCTCAGCAAAGATTTAATGTGAATTAACATAAAATAACGTGTTTTAAAGAGATTAGAATAGTATTTAAGATCTCAGAATTGCAAAACATCGCATCCGTGTGGTTCAGAAAAAAATATAAAAATTGTTGTGGCAAATAAGCTCACAAACCAGTATAAAATATGGATTGCTGGTTTTTCTATTATTACAATATTTAGGTAATTTTAGGCATGTCTTTTGTCTTAGATAAGTATTTCAAATTATTAAAGATACTTTAAATCCTTATAACATGAGGCTAAAACATTTATGAAACTAGATAGTTTTTTGTTAATAATGCATATTGAGAGGTGAAATTATGAATCAAATTTTTTTATTTCCTGTCACTGAAATGTTAGATATTACAAAAATTGAAGAATATAATCAAGAATTTATTAGAACATATCCAAATAGCTGGGAACCATTTGTTACCAAAAATAATTTTGATGAATATTTAAGAAGAATGAATGACTATAGAGAAGGAAAAGGTAATGATGGTTTAAAAGAAATATTTTACTGGCTTTTTGACAAAGATAAAATAGTAGGATCTGGTAGCATAAGATTAAATCCAGAAATTGATAAAACCACTGAAACTTATGCTGGTCATATTTTTTATCAAATTGTACCAACATACCGTAAACAAGGTTATGGTACAATAATTTGCCATTTACTTTTACAAGAAATGAAAAAATTAGCTTTTAATGAAGCAATAATAACTTGCTATGATACTAATGTTGGTTCAATTAATATTATTGAAAATAATGGTGGCCAATTAATAGAAACAGTTTTAGGTGATGGTTCTTCAAATAGTAACAATTTAAAGACAAGACGATACAAAATAGATATAGATAAATCGTTTACAAAATATGATGCTAGAAACAAGTCACAAAAATAAGTATAAAATAATTACTTAAAAATTATAAAAAATTAAAATCAAATTATTTTAGATGATTTTTTAGATAAGTTCTGCTAGGTTTACCGAGTGCTACGGAGTGCTCTCAAGTGCAACCAAATGCCGAATTAACGAGCCAAGTGTTCCACAAAGTTGCCAAAATCCACAATATCAAAGGCCATGTGGTTCAGGGGAAAATATAAGAATTGTTGTGGTGTAAATAAGCTCGCAAACCCGCATAAAATAGGAAATTGTGGGTTTTTCTGTGATTACAATATTTAGATAATTTTGCATCAAAAAAGTGAGAAATAAATAACAAATGTTATTTTATACATTTGTGAGGTGATGGCTATGGCAAGAACAATTAAGTATTCTAAAGAAGATATATTAGAGAAAAGTGTTGATTTTATAAAGATGTATGGTTATTCAAAACTAACAGTTAGAGAACTTGCTAATTATATAGGATGTTCAACACAACCAATATTTAAAAATTATGCTAATTTTGATATGTATAAGGATGAACTTAAATTGTATTTAAGAAAAGATTATTCAGCTTTTATTCATAAATATGTAGATATAAAAGATTATTTATACACAATAAGTTATGCATATGCTTTCTATGCAAAGAAAGAACCAAACATATTCTTCACTTTATTTATGACTGACTTTGCTGGTTCTAGAACAGTAGAAGAAGTATTAAATACTGATAGAAATATTGAAACAATTAATGCAATGGTAAAGCAATACAAAATATCTTTAGAAGAAGCAAAAAAAGTATATCGTGAAGTGAGATTCTATACTCATGGTATAGCAACACAATTATGTGTTAATAGTATTAAGTTAAATGATAGTGAAATCAAAGATTTAATTAAAAATAATATATGAAATAAATTTAAGGGGGATTAATTATGAATTTATATGAAAGAAATCAAAAACAAAGAACATTCTTTAATGAGAAAATAGATTCATATGATGATGTACATAGTACTTATATGGAAACTAAAAAAACATTAGGGGATAGTTTAGATAAAGAAACTAAAAAAATATTAGACTTAGGAGCAGGTACAGGATTAGAATTAATTCATGTATTTGAATTATTTCCAAGTGCTGAAGTTACAGTCATAGATATTACCGAAAACATGCTTGAAGAATTAAGGAAAAGAAGCTTTGCAGAACATGTGATTACAATATGTGGAGATTTCTTTGAAGTTGAATTTGGAGGCAAATATGATGCAGTTATATCTACATCAGCTCTTCATCATTTTAAAAAGGAAGAGAAAATTAAACTATATAAGAAAATTTACGATTGTTTAAAAGAACATGGTCAATTCATTAATTGTGATAAAATTGCCTTAACTCAGGAAATAGAAGATGAACAGTTATATGAATTAGAGCATAATATAGAAAGCCATAAACATATAGATACACCACTTACTGTTGAACATGAAATAGAAGCATTAAAAGGGGTTGGTTTTGAAGATATAACTTCAAGCAATGTTGATAAAGATGATTATACTCTTATTAAGGCTAGAAAAATCAAACGATTTTAGTAGAGTAGAGTTGTGAAAAAAGTTTATAATACTTGAATAAAAAATTACTCAAAAATTATTGGCTTGAGGTTTATAAAATAAGGAATGCTATCACAGAAAATGTGATAACATTTTTCTTTTGAAGATAGAATTATAAAATTTAAAGAAAATAATACTTATGAATAAAGAAAAATAAATTTTACAACTTATAGAAGATAATAATGGAGTTATTACAACTAAAGAAAATGCTTAAAATGATATTAACAGAGTACTTTGACTTGTGTTTATTTCAAAACTTGTTCACAAAAATTAAAATTATGTAGTAAAATAAAGGTGTGAACATAATTATATTTGTTAATATCTTTTAAAATCTAAGTAGGAATGAGAAAAAAGATTGAAAAAAGATTTAGTAACAGCAGAAATAATAGTTAAAGAAAATAAAGTAGGAATACTAAGAGTTGGAAATGTTAATTATATTTCTTTAACTGATTTGCTTCATTTAGTTATATTAAACAATCTACAAAACACAAATGCAGAACTAATTGAAGAAAAAATTTCACAAGGTGAAAGATTAATAAGACTTAATAATTCGGCAAGAAGACAATTGAAAGTCTTAAAAGATAACAAAAATATAAAAGATTTAAAGTTATTACAAAAACAAGTTAATAAAGAAAATAATTTAAAATTATTATAAGAAAAGAGGAAGAAATATGTGTACAGCTGCAACTTATAAAACAAAAGATTTCTATTTTGGTAGAACATTAGATTATGAATACTCGTATAATGAAGAAGTTACTATAACACCAAGAAATTATGAATTTAAATTTAGAAGAGTTAAGAACTTAAATAGTCATTATGCAATAATAGGTATGGCATATATAATGAATGATTATCCTTTATATTATGATGCTGTAAATGAAAAAGGTTTAGCAATAGCTGGATTAAATTTTGTTGGTAATGCCCATTATAATGAAGAACAAAAAGAAAAAGAAAATGTAGCTCAATTTGAATTAATTCCTTACTTATTAAGTCAGTGTTCTTCTGTAAAAGAAACTAGAATGTTATTACAAAAAATAAATATTACCAATGATAAATTTAATAGTGACCTACCACTTGCTCAATTACATTGGATTATATCTGATAAAGAAGAATCTATTACTTTGGAGTCAGTAAAAGAAGGAATTAAAATATATGATAATCCAGTAGGTGTGTTAACCAATAATCCCACATTTGATAAGCAGTTATTCAATTTAAACAATTATAGTCAATTATCTACAGAAAATAAAGAAAATACTTTTAATAGTAAACTAACCTTTGATACATACAGTAGAGGAATGGGAGGATTGGGTTTACCGGGTGATTTATCAAGTATGTCACGATTTGTTAGAGTAGCATTTGTTAAAATGAATTCTTTATCAAAAGAAGATGAATGTGAAAGCATAAGTCAATTCTTTCATATTCTAAATTCGGTTGATCAACAAAGAGGATGTTGTAATTTAGGAGAAAATAAATTTGAAATTACTATATACACTTCTTGTTGCAATACTAGTAAAGGTATCTATTATTATACAACCTATAATAATCATCAAATTAGTGCTGTAGATATGCATAAAGAAGAACTTAATAGCAATTTATTAATTCATTACCCTTTGATAACAGGTGAACAAATTAAGTTCCAAAACTAAAGGGGAAAGAGAAAAATGAAAGTTCAAAAAATAATATATAATGGATATTTGGGGGTATAGAAATGAAAGCAATAGCACTTGATTTGGATGGAGTTGTATTTGATTCTGAAAATTTATATAGAGTATATACAGAAATATATGATGTAGAAAAGAATGGAAAAGATAATATTATAGATAATACTCAGAGAATATTTCAAAAGAGATATAATTGGACTGAAGAAGAATTTAAGGAATTTTATAATACTAATGTGGAAAAAATATTAACTACAGCAAATTTCATGACTGGTGTTGCTATAGTATTAAATAAACTAAAAAATCATTTTAAATTTATTGTAGTAACATCTAGAAATGACTTTGAGACTGAAATAGCAAGAGAAAAATTAAAAACTATTGGATTTGAAAATATTAAAATCTTTAATAATGAACATCATAAAATAGAGAAGTTATTAGAGAAACATGTTTATTATATAATTGACGATGACGATAATATTTGTATAAACGCAGCTGATAATGGAATATGTGCGTTGTATTTTAAAAATAATGCATCAAATAAAGTTGATAAAGAAAAAGTTATAAATGTAAATAACTGGGGAGAGATATATAAATACCTAATGTTAAATGAAGGAGAGTGGTATGAAATTAAAAAATATGAGAGAATATACTCATGAAGAATTTGTTAATCTAGTTTTAAGTTTAAGTGAAGATGAATTATTAAATTTAAGTAAAAATTATGGAGGATATCCAGTATTATTTAGGATGGCTTTAGATAGTAGAATCTGTCATATACCTTTTATACAAACTGGATCTGCCATTGTTATTGAAAATGATAAAGGTGAAATACTACTTCAAGAAAGAACGGATAGAAATAAATGGGGACTACCAGGAGGATGTCAAGAGCTTGGAGAAGATTTAAGAGAAACTGCAGTAAGAGAAGCTTATGAAGAAACAGGATTAAAAATAGAGGCAAATAGTATTATTCTAATAGATACATTATCTGGTAAATCAAGAAAGAATAGTTATCTAAACGGAGATATAGTTTATAACAATACATCACTTTATTTAGCAAAAATATCTAATATTGACGTTAATAATTTAAAAGGCGATTCTGAAACTAAAAGATTAAAATTCTTTAAACCAGAGGAAGTACCTGAAAATTTAATGGATAAAGATTTAATTAATTTCTACTTAAATTATTTAAATAAAGGAGAACAAATTAAATTTCAAAACTAAAGGGGAAGAGAAAAATGAAAGTTCAAAAATTAATCAAAATGGCTTATAAAGAAAATAAAAGAAGTTCTCTAGCTATATATTTAATATTGAGATTTTTAGTTATATTATGTATGGTGCTTCAGCTTATAAGAGGAGATTTAAATAATGCTTTATTATGTTTATTATCATTAATATTATTATTTGCACCATTATTTATTCAAAATAAATTTGAAATAACTTTGCCAGATGGATTAGAAATAGCTATATACCTATTTATATTTTCTGCTGAAATATTAGGTGAAATTAATAATTTCTATGGAATAATTCCTTATTGGGATACAATGCTACATACAATTAATGGATTTTTAGCGACAGCTGTTGGTTTTTCCTTAGTAAATTTATTAAACAATAATAGTACACATATTAATTTATCACCATTTTATTTGTGTTTAGTAGCTTTTTGTTTTTCTATGACGATAGGAGTACTATGGGAATTTTTTGAATATGGAAGCGATAAAATCTTAAAACTCGATATGCAAAAAGATACGATTGTACAAGAAATATCATCAGTAGCATTAAATCCTGATGGTAAAAATAAGCCAGTCATAATTGATAATATTGGAAAAACAGTTATTTATGATAATAAGGGAAATATAATCCAAACAATAGATAAGGGTTATTTAGATATAGGTATAAACGATACGATGAAAGATTTATTTGTTAACTTTGTTGGTGCTTTAGTATTTAGTTTCTTTGCTTACTTTGGTTTGAAACATAATGAAGATAATTTATTTATAAATAATTTTGTTCCAACAAAAGGTAAAAGAGCAATGGCAAAATCTGTAGTAGAAGTTTTATCAAAATGATATTTATAATAGACTATTCAAAGGAATAGTTTTTTTCTTTAACAGTAGAATTATTTACAATAATGATAATTTTGAAAAGTTAAAAAAAAGAATAGATAAATGTAGAAATTGTTATATTCAAGAACCAACAGGACCTAAAGGAGAAAATGGTGCTACTGGAGATAGAGGAGTAGAAGGACCTGCTACTATAGAAGTAGGTATTACATAAACAGTAGAGTCACATCAAGAAGCTAAAGTAGAAACTATTGGTACAAATGAAGATGTAGTTTTAAGATTTAGAATACCAAAAGGTGAGTAAGGGATAGAGGGAAAAATAGGACCTCAAGGAATTCCCAGACCTAAAGGAGATCAAGGACCAGCCACTATTCAAATTGGAACTGTTGAAACAATTGATCCAACAGAAGATGCAGAAGTTGTAAATACTGGTACACCTATTGATGTATTTTTAGATTTTAAAATACCAAAGGGAGAGAAAGGTGACCAAGGAGATATGGGACCAAGGGGATTACCAGGAGAAATAGGAAGGACAGAACATATAGCTATTGATTATACAGAAACTTTAGAACCAGGTGAACCAGCTCAAGTTATGGATACCTTTGAAAACTGGGTACATCATTTAGCATTTTTAATTCCAAAAGGTGAAAAAGGTGCTACTGGAGAAAGAGGTCCACAAGGACCAGCCAGACCACTAGGAACAGAATTTATATCTTCTTATGGGATTAGATATTCAATGTTTACTACTCCACTTAGAAACTTTACATTAATGGATGAAAGCTATCCAAATATACCAATTATGGATGGACAAATAATACTTCAAGATAATCAATAAAAGGCTATAGAAAGGCCTTTTTTTTATAGTTAATATCTATATTAATTATACTATACTTAACTTGAAAGTACAAAAAAATTACAAGGAGAAAGTATATTTAAAAGAGTAATTAACTTATATATAATTGTGTTAGTAATTAATTTATATAAAAATTAGTTCTAGAATTTTAATTTGATACTATTTCTTACTGGTTTTATAAAGTTATCTTATTATTATTTAGGATAGCTATTGATATTAGATATAAAAGTTTATTTAATGGGATATAAAAATCAATAATATTTATAAGATAGAAAGTACTATATATTTAAAATGCTCAAAAGTACTAAGTAAAATTAAATAATAATCATCATATAGTGAAGGAGAAAAATATGGATTATATTATAAGAAAAATGGATAAAAATGATTGCTTTTCTGTAGCAAAAATAGTAACAACTGCATGGAATGAAACTTATAGAGGTATAGTAAATGATGAATTTTTAGATGATCTTTATTTAAACGAACAAGAAAGAGCAACTAACTCCTATAAAGAGTTTGATGAGAATATTAATCATCAATATGTTCTTGAAATAAATAATGAAATAGTAGGGTTTATTAATTTAGATGTATCTGATGATGCTGAATATAATGATTGTGGAGAGTTGTATGCTTTATACTTGATAAATAATTATAAAGGACATGGTTATGGTAGAAAGCTATTTGCTATAGCAATTAAAGAATTAAAAAATATGGGATTTACAAAGATGATAGTAGGTTGTTTAGCAGCTAATCCTACAAATGAATTTTATAAACATATGGGTGGAAAATTAATAAAACAAAGAGTATTTGAAAGAATAAAATTACCTGAAAATGTATATTTGTTTGAAGAAATATAATTATAAAAATGATACATAGCTTATAAAATATGTATCATTTTTGCTTTTTTTCTAAGATAAAACAAAAAAATAATTTGTGATAAAAAGGAAAATATTATATAACTAGTATGCCATTTATGCATATAAATGTTTTTTTTAAAGTATATTAGTGTATTGAGTTATTTTTTATATAGATTTATAGATTGGGGGAATAAAATGAAACAAGAAATTTTAGAAAATTTAAGATTAGATATAGAAGATGTAAAAGAAATAATTAGATCAAACTTTGAGGAAATGCAAGAACTAGAAAAAAATCCTAAAGTTAAAAGATATATTCATTTATTGCATTTAAAAGAAGAGTTAGAAAATGGTTTAAATTTAAACAATGATAAAGAAATTGCAATTCATGAACTTGGAAAATATACGCGAGGTATTATACAAGAAACTAATGATATTTGGTTTTTAATTGGTAAATATACTTTAGAAGAATATTTAGATACTTTTGGTACTACTCCTAGTGTAAAAGATAATTTCTTATTATATGTCAATTTAGAAAATGACAAAATGCATAACTGTATTATGCCATCAAGTCAATTAGATTTTGAAAGTGAACATACTGTTATAAAAACTAATAAAAGAAATGATTGGCATGGATATTATAAAATGAGAAATAAGTTCTTTGTTGATTGTGTAAAAGAAGGAGAAACTACGGCATACCAAAAAGTATTAACAAAAACTAATGGCTAGTGCAAATGATTGGTCATTTTTTTAATAAAATAATTAATAATTAGTTAAATATGTGTTATAGTATTTCTAGCAATATTTTGGAGGTTTAAAGTGCTAAAAGAAGTAGAAGAAAAATTAAAGAATATGGGATATGATGTTAAGTTATCTAAAGAGGATATGTTAGTAGTAACATTGCTTAGTGAAACTACTGATAAAAAACAGATAGAAAGGATCTTAGAATTAATGTCAGTTAGTACTATACAGGAAGGAAAATTTACTAAAGAAGAGTTAAAAGACTTAATAACCAATAGATACTCTAAAGGTTTAAGAAAACTATTATGTTATTCATTCTTATCAAAAGAAGAAATTTTAGATTATTCCTTTATCTTATCAAGAACAAATGATGATATATTACTTAATTGTATGAGAGATGTTATGTGTAGTTCTAGTATTCATAAGAATAATGAGGTAGAAGAGTCACTAATAATACTAAAAAAGTCAAAAGAAAGTTATCAAAGAATAGCAGAACGAAATATCTTATTAAATAGTGAAGCTATAAAAGAAGATATATCATTAGAACTAGCTAGTAAAGTTTTAAATAGTAAAGAAGAGTATCAAGCTAGAGGGATAAATGAATTATTATATGATCAAGAAGAATTAAATAAAGAACAATTATTAACGGCAGCTGATTCTATTAATAGTTCTAAAAGTGAAAGACAAGTAAAGTTTATTGAAAAACTTGCTAAAGATGAATATTATAAAAGTACAGGACTATTAATGCCAACACTAAGAATAATAGATGGAGTAAAACATGATTTTCAACTTGACTACATTAAGAGGACAGTAGGAATTTGTAAAGAACCTTTTATTTTATTACCATCACTAAAAATGTATACGGAAACTAATAGTCGTGAAGAGTGTGAGAAGTTGCAAAATCAACTATCAAAAATAAAAAAAGAAGATGTTATTTCTTCATTAGATAGTGAGTTATCATTAATATCTGCAACTAAAACTAAAATAAAAGAAAAAACAATCTAATCTTTTGATTACATTGTTTTTTTGATACTTAATAGTATCATCTATATTTAATGGGAATCTTCACTACTTCGTGAACCCTTCCCAGTAATAGAATATGTAACAGTTTATAAAATATACATTTAATTGCTTTAAAAATAATTATTTGTTAAAATGTGAATAAAAGGAGAGATTAATTTATGGAATTGACTGAACTTAAAAGAAATTATGAAAGACTAAATAATAAACTAGAAGAACTTTGGAGGTTACTTTGACTGTGATAAGAAAGTAACAGAAAAAGAGAAACTAGAAAAGAAACAACTAGAAGAAGGATTCTGGGATAATAAAGAATTGAGAGAAAGTGTTTTCTCTGAGCTTAGCAACATAAATGCAATTTTAGAGAATATAATTTCATATAAAGGAGATACTAAGAATGCTCTAGATTTAATAGAACTATTATCCCTAGAACCAGATAATGAGTTAGAAGAAACATTAGTAAAAGATTATGATAAATTAAAAGAAGAAGTAGAACAATTTGAAATATATTTACTATTTGATAGTGAATATGATGCTAATTCTTGTACTATTGATATTCATTCAGGAGCTGGTGGAACAGAAGCTTGTGATTGGGCAGAAATGTTATATAGAATGTATCTAAGATACTGTGAAAGACAAGGCTATAAAGTAACATTATATAATTATCAAGCAGGAGAAGAAGCTGGTATTAAAAGTGTGTCTTTCAAAGTAGATGGTAGCTATGCTTATGGATATTTAAAAGAAGAAAAAGGTGTTCATCGTTTAGTTAGGTTATCTCCATTTGATTCTTCCAATCGTCGTCATACCTCCTTTGCAAGTGTTGATGTAACTCCAGAAATAGATAAAAATATAGATATAAACATAGATGAAAAGGATATAAGAATAGATGTATATCGTTCAACAGGAGCAGGAGGTCAAGGAGTAAATACTACTGATAGTGCTGTAAGAGTAACGCATATTCCTACTGGTATAGTAGTAACTTGTCAGAATGAAAGAAGTCAAATTCAGAATAAAGAAACAGCTCTACAAGTCTTAAAGTCTAAGCTTTATGTATTAGAACAACAGAAAAAAGAACAAGAACTAGCAAAAGAAAAAGGTGAACAAATGAATATAGAGTTTGGTTCACAAATAAGAAGTTATGTAATGCATCCATATTCAATGGTAAAAGATCATAGAACATCCTATGAAACAAGTAATGTAACTAAAGTTTTAGATGGTGACTTAACTCCATTTATGGAGGCATATTTGAAAGGAGCAAAAAATGAAACCCAAGGCAATTGTTAATAATATTTATCAGCATAGTAAAATAAAAAGATATACACAATTTATCTTTGGTTGTTTACTAGTAGCTCTTGCATTTAATTTATTTTATTCCCCTAATAACATAGTAGCAGGAGGAGTAAGTGGTTTATCTATCGTCTTAAATAATTTCTTTAAATTTAATCAATCTTATGTAATAATGATAGCTAATATATTTTTATTAATTCTATCATATATATTCTTAGGCAAAGAAAAAACAAAATTAAGTATTTTAGGTTCAATCTTATTTCCTATTTTTGTAAATCTAACAAGTTTCTTAACTAAATATGTTAGTTTTAATGAAAGTGAAATGCTTTTAGTAGCAATTTTTGGAGGACTCCTTCAAGGTGTTGGAGCAGGACTTATTTTTAAAGCTGGATTTTCTACTGGAGGAACAGATATTTTAAATATGATTATATCTAAAAAACTAAAAATTGGAATGGGCCAAGCAATGATATTTACTGATGGAACAATAGTTTTACTAGGATTCTTTGCTTTTGGATTTAATAAATTAATGTATGCCTTGATAGTTTTATATCTAGTTACTTGGGCAATGGATAGAGTATTACTAGGAATTAGTGATGCTAAAGCATTTTATATAATAACTAAAAAAGATAAGGAAGTTAAAGAATATATTCTAAGAGAAATGAAACATGGAGTTACTAAATTTGAAGCAACAGGTGGTTATAAAGACAAAGATCAAAACGTTTTAATGAGTGTTATACCAACTAAAGAGTATTATAGATTCAAAGAAGGAATACATCTAATAGATCCAGATGCTTTCTTTGTAGTAACGGATGCTTATCAAGTATTTGGAGGAGAATAGATGAAAAATATTCTATATCGTTATGGAGTATTGATAATCTGTCTCTTTTTTTCTAGTATTATTTTTAATCTGTTTTTATATCCAATTAAATTAGTAACTGGGGGAATGAATGGAATAGCAATCATTATTAATCACCTAATAAAAGTATCACCATCAATTATCATTTTTATAGGTAGTAGTATTTGTCTTTTTTTAAGTACAATACTCTTATCTAAAGAACAAACAATAGCAAGTCTTTTAGCAACATTTATTTATCCATTTTTTGTATCAATAACATCACCTGTTACTAAAATTATTACAGTAGATACCTCTGACTTACTTCTAAGTTGTCTAATAATTGGTATATCTTTAGGAATAAGTAATGGATTTATGTATAAAGTAGGATTCAGTAACGGAGGAATTAATATTATTAGTCAAATATTTTATAAGTACTTTAAGATTCCTCTTAGTAATACCACATTATTTATCAATATGATAATAGTAATACTAGGAGGAGTGTACTTTACTTATACTAAAGTTTTATATGCCAGTTTTATTCTAATAATAAGTAAAATAGTAATGGATAAAATACTAAGAAAAGATAAATCATTAATAATAATAACAAAATAGAGTGTAAAAAAGTTTACTTTTTTCACTTTTTTTCTTTAGGAAATATTTATCACTATCAAAAAAAGTCGAATTATGCTAAAATATTAAGTGAATATAAGGTGGGATAAGATGGAATTAATAAGAATTAAAAATGTAACCAAACAATATAAAAATGGTGTAACAGCTATCTATGATTTATCTCTTTCTATAAAAAAAGGCTCATTTGTCTTTGTGATTGGAGGAAGTGGAAGTGGTAAAAGTACATTTATAAAGATGTTATATCGCGAAGAAAAACCAACAAAAGGAGAAATAATTGTTGGTGGATTAAATGTTTTAAAACTTAGAAATAAAAAAGTATATAAACTAAGAAGAAAGCTAGGAATTGTATTTCAAGATTATCGTCTATTACCTAAGTCTACAGTTTATGAAAATGTTGCTTTCACTATGGAAGTTCTAGGTGCTAGACGTGACGAAATTAGAAAGAAAACTCTAAAAGCAATAGAATTAGTTGGATTAAAACATAAGATACATAATTATCCAGATCAATTATCAGGTGGAGAACAACAACGTGTTGCTATAGCAAGAGCTATTGTAAATGAACCTAAACTTTTACTTTGTGATGAACCAACAGGAAACTTGGATCCTGATATGAGTATGGAGATAATGCAAGTTCTAGAACAAATTAATAAGTCTTGTGGAACAACCATTATTATGGCAACTCATGACAAAGATATTGTTAATAAAATGAAAAAAGAAGTAATAGTCTTAAAAGATGGACATTTATTAAAACATGTAGAGAAAGGGGAGTATGAAGAATGAGATTTTTCAGAATGTTAGGTAGAAGTATTAGAGATGCTTTTAAATCAGTTTTTCGTAACTTTTCTCTATCATTAGCGTCAATATCTTGTATAATAATAACTTTATTAATTGTAGCAGCTGCTATTATTTTAACTTTCAATGTAGAAAACTTTACTAAAGAAATGGAAAAAGATTTGACAATAGTAGTATTTTTAAATAATAATACAACAGAAGAACAAGTTAAAGATGTTCAACAAAAACTAGAAAAAATGAATAATGTTGAAAGTTTAACTTATCAAAGTAAAAATGCTGTTAAAGAAGAAATGCGTAAAGAAAATGAAGTGTTTAATGAAGTAATGTCTACTTGGAAAGATGATGATAATCCATTAAAAGATACATTTCAAGTAAAAGTAAAAGATGTTGAAAAGATAAAAGATACAGCTTTAAAAATAAAGAAATTAGATCAAGTAAGTGTTGTTAATTATGGTGAAGCTTGGGTTGATAAGATGATTAGTATGTTTAGTATCATTGAAAAGGGTGCGTATGGGGTAGTAATAGCATTAATTTTAGTAACAGTCTTTCTAATTGTTAATACTATTAAGCTAACAATCTTCTCAAGAAAAAGAGAAATATCAATTATGCGATTAGTAGGCGCCAGTAATATTGCTATTAAAACTCCATTTATTGTAGAAGGAATGATTTTAGGTTTTATTGGTTCTATTTTGCCAATTCTTGCTGTATGTTTTGGGTATGTAGCTTTATATAATCAATTGAATGGTTATGTATACACAGAAATAATCAAATTAGTTGAACCAGAACCATTTATTTATATAGTATCAGGAATAATTTTAGTAATTGGTGTTTTAGTAGGTATGATAGGTTCGTCATCTGCTGTTCGAAAGTATTTAAAGGTGTAATATGAAAAGTAAAGAAAAAATGATTTTTTTATTACTTTTAGTAGTAACTATTCTAATACCATATACTGTTAGTGCAAAAACAATAAAAGATTTTGAAAATGAAGTAAATAATTTTACTAAAAGTTTGGAAGAAAAAGAAGCTAAAATTGCTAAGAACGATCAAGAAGTAGCAGAGATAAAGAAAAACATCGCTTCTTATGAAAAACAAATAAGTGATTTAGAAGTTTCTATGAAGTCGTTAGAAGAAGAAATTGATAAATCAAATGCAGAAATAGAAAAAAAGACAGAGGAAAGTAAACATCTATTTCAGTATTTACAAATAAGTAATGGAAATAATGCTTATTTAGAATATGTCTTTGGAGCAGAAAGCGTTACTGAAATGGTTTACCGTTTAAGTGTTGTCGAACAATTAACGGAATATAATCAAAAAGTAATGGATGAATTAGATGAACTTATTAAGACAAATCAAGCTAAAACTAAAGAATTAGCTAGTAAAAAAGAAGAATTAAAAGCAATCAAAGTAAAATTAGAAAGTGAAAAAGAAAGAATAAATGCTGATACAAAATCAATAAGAGAATCAATGCCATCAGTACAGGAACAATTAAAAGCTGCCAAAGCTAACTTAGCATATTACAAAAAATTAGGTTGTGGTGCTAATGAAGATATTTATGCTTGCCAATATCGTCATGATAGAGCTCAAGGCGGAAGTAGTAATGGTAGCGGTGGTGGAAATATCCCTATTCCCCCTTCTGTAAATGGTTTCTTTAGACCAATGACTAGTGGCTATGTAACTCAAAATTGGGGTGGCTATGGAGGACACTTAGGTATTGATTTATCCAATTCTAATGATAGGTCAATTCCTGTTTATCCGATAGCAGATGGTGTTATTTTCAAAATATATAGTGATTCTTGTGTTGGTGGTAACTGGTGTCGCTATGGATGTAATGGTAATGCTAAGATAGTAAAAATTAGACACCTAGTTAATGGGCGATATATTTACTCAACTTATGCCCATTTAGGTAGTTATGGAAACATAAGAGTAGGTATGCAAGTTTCCACAAATACTATGATTGGTAGAATGGGAAATACAGGTTGTTCAACAGGAGCACACTTACATTTAGAAATTACTAGTTGTGATTGGAATGTAGGTGGAGGTTGTGCAAGTTATGCAGCTTATGAAAGAAGTAGTATTAATCCTAGACAATATATAGGTTTTCCAGCAGGCCTTAGAGCGTGGTGGAATGGAAGATAAGATTATTCTTGTCTTTTTTTTTCACAGATTTTATAATAACTACTAAGGAGAAACAGAAGATGAAAGATTATCAAAAATTAATAAACTTATTATATAAGAGAGAAACTTGCAATACAATTGCTGGTAGATTAGGTATTTCAAATAAACAATTATATAATAAGATACTAGCTTTAAGTAATAAAGGCTTTAACTTAAACAAAAAATATTTCAGCAATGGACAAATAGTATATAAAGTACCAGAGGTATATGATGACTCATTACAACTATCATCATCAACTAATACTATTTATTCGTTGCAAGAAGAACGTGATATTAAGATGCTACTAATTTCAGATTTACACTTTGGAAATGAATTAGAAAGAATTGATCTAGTAGATAGAGCATTTGAATACTGTGTTAAAAATGGTATTCACATAATTTTGTGTACAGGTGATATGATTGATTGCTTACCTTCTAAAAGTAAGAAACAATATAGTACAATAGATGCGCAAATTTCACATTTTATAAAAAGATATCCACATGATAAAAATATTTTAACTTTTGCTGTAGCTGGCAATCATGATTACTTAGCTTACTTAAAAGAAGCCAAGTCCTTAATAAAAGTAGTTAACAATTATCGCCACGATGTTATAATTGGTGGTTTTGCCAATAGTACAGTAGAAATCAAAAACGAAAAAATAGATTTGTATCATCATATAGATTCTATTCCAAAAAGAGAAACTAATTCAGTTTTAACTCTTCATGGTCACGCACATAAGTATGTTGTAGGAATGAAAAAGAATGGCGGACTTGACATAGTAGTACCAGCACTTTCAGATTTGTGTAAAACATTACCAACTGCACTAGAAATGAATTTAACTTTTAAATCAGGAAAAATAGAAAAGTTAGATTTAAAACAAATTTCTTTTGACAACAGTGATATCATACTTAATGAGACAAATTATGACTTATCTTTACATGGTAATATTAAAAAAGGAAGTCGTACCAATGTAATAACTAAAGAAAATACTTTTGAGCGCATCAAAGTATATGGATTAAAAAGAAATTAGACGCATTTTGACATTAAAATCTAAAAAAAAATAGTAACTTCCTTAAAGTGTGTTATTATTAATGATAAGGAGGTTAGAAATATGCAATTTAATTTTAAAGGAAAAAAAGCACTTGTTACTGGAGGCGGAAGTGGTCTAGGTAGAGAGTGTGCCTTACTATTTGCTAAAAATGGAGCAGATGTTTTAGTTGCAGACTTATTACTAAAAAGAAGTGAAGAAGTAGCAACAGAGATTAGAAAATATGGTGTTAATGCTATCTCTTATCAAGTAGATGTTACTAAGTATGAAGAAGTAGCAAATATGTATAAGAAAATAGTTGATGAATGGGGAACAGTTGATATTGTAGTTAACTCAGCAGGTGTATGCTTAACAGGAGAGTTAGATAAAGAAAGTTTAGATAATATTGATAAAACAATAGATGTTAATATTAAAGGAACAGTATATTCTTGTCGCGAAGCTTTAGCTATTATGAGACCTAATAAATATGGAAAAATAGTAAATATGTCATCAATAGCAGCAAAGGCATGTTCAGCAGGATTTAGTGTTTATAGTTGTACAAAATCAGCAGTATTAGCTCTAACAGCTAGTTTAGGACGCGAAGCAGCAAAAGATAATGTTAATGTTAACTGTGTTTGCCCTGGAATTATTAGAACTAGTATGTGGGAGGACATTTTAGATCAAATGGCAGGAAGTGAAGATGCAACACGTGAAAAAGTGTGGAATGCTTGCAATAATATTACCCCAAATGGTAAACCGCAAGAACCAATCGACATTGCATATATGACAGCATTCCTTTGTACTGATGAAGCAAGATATATTACTTCTCAAAACATTGGAGTCGATGGCGGTTATACATTTTAATTATTAATAAAGACTCAAGAGCTATTAATTTAGATAGCTCTTTTTAGTGACAATTAATCTTCACTTTGATAGAATTAAGTTAAGAAAATATTGTACAGGGAGAATAAAAATGAAGAAAATTGTAATAATTGGAGCAGGACCAGCAGGGCTTTCATGTGCTTATGAAATATTAAAAACGACAAAAGAAATAGAAGTAACTATTATAGAAGAAAATAAAGAAGTAGGTGGGATTAGTAAAACAGTTAATTATAAAGAAAACCGAATAGATATTGGAGGACATCGTTTTTTTACGAAAAATGAAGAAGTTAAAAAACTTTGGTTTGACCTATTACCATTACAAAATATGCCTTCTTTAGATGATAAGATATTAAATACAGATAAAAAGTTTCCATCAGAAGGAAGTGATCCTGAAGTAGAAGATAGTGTTATGCTAATTAGAAATAGAGTAAGTAGAATCTATTATAATCATAAATTTTTTGATTATCCAGTCAACTTTAATCTTAAAACAATTAATAATTTAGGACTTACTACTACTTGTAGTTGTGGAATTAGTTATTTAAAATCAACTGTTCATAAATTAGATGAGTTCAATTTGGAAAACTTCTATATTAATAGATTTGGTAAAAAATTATATTCTATCTTTTTTGAAGGATATACCACGAAAGTATGGGGAAGACCACCTAGTGAAATAGATGCTAGTTGGGGTAGTCAAAGAGTAAAAGGTATATCTATTAGTAAAGTATTTATTGATTATTTTAAACGTATTTTTCATCTAGAAAATAAAAATAAAGAAACATCTTTGATAGAATCATTTTATTATCCTAAGTATGGACCTGGTGAGTTATATGAAACATTGGCTAAAAAAGTTGAAACTCTAGGTGGAACTATTATTAAAAATGCAAAAGTAGTTAAAATTAAAAAAAATAATAATTATTTAACTTCCATAGTATATTTAAAAGATGAAAAATATATTACTTGTAAATGTGATATTTTAGTTAGTTCTATGCCAATTAAAGATTTAATTTCAGAGATGAATGATGTACCTAAAAGAATAGTTAAATTAGCAAATGATTTACCCTATAGAGACTTTTTAACTGTAGGGCTTTTAGTACCAACTTTTAAAGTAGAAGGTAGTAACACAATTCATGGAAGTGTAAATGATAATTGGATATACGTTCAAGATAAAAATGTAAAGTTAGGAAGAATTCAAATATTTAATAACTGGTCACCATATATGGTGAAAGATCCAGTAAATACTATCTGGATGGGACTTGAGTATTTTTGTAATGAAAATGATGATTTCTGGAATATGGAAGATAAGAATATAGTTTCTATGGCGAAAGACGAACTTAGTAGAATGAAATTCTTTGAAGGAAAAGTATTAGATTCTGTAGTTATTAGAGTAAAGAAAGCTTATCCAGCTTATTTTGATAGTTATAAAGAAATAGACAAAATAAGAAGTTATCTAAATCAGATAGAGAACTTGTACTGTATTGGTAGAAATGGTACACACTCTTACAATAATATGGATCATTCAATCTATAGTGGTATAGTATGTGCTAGAATGATAAAAAAAGGTGAACATAATCTAAATGAATTATGGAATATAAATATTGATAAATCATATCAGGAGGAAGAATAATGTTTAAGAAGTATAAACAGAGTAAATATTTATCTTATTTATACTTTTTTATTCCAGTTCTACTTTCTACGATGATAATGATTATTAAAGAAAGAGATATTTGGTTCATTCTAAGTTATGGTAAATATATATTAAAAAATGGTTTCCCACATAATAATATTTTATCGATGCATAGTGATTTTTCATTAGTAGTACAACAATGGTTGTCAGATGTAGTTTACTATCTTTCTTATAAAGCTTTAGGAGGAATAGGCATATATTTAATAGTATTCATTATAAACTGCTTAATACTTTACTTTCTTTATAAGCTTTGTATGAAGATATCTTCAAATAAAATATTTAATTCTGTTATAACTGCATCTGTTACTGATATTCTTTTACAAACTTATTTTATAACTTCAAGACCACAGATATTTACTTTCTTAATATTCATAATACTTCTTTATATCTTAGAAATATATAGAGATAAAGATAACAAAAGTATCTATTTACTTCCTATATTATCATTACTATTAATCAACTTACACTCTTCTATGTGGCTTTGTTTCTTTATTTTTAGTATGCCATTTGTAGCAGAATTTTTATTTAAAAAAGATAAAAAAATAGTTAAATTAATAGTCTTATTAATCATATCCTTTCTAGTAGGATTTATTAATCCTTATGGAATCAATAATATGACGTATGCTTTATCTAGTTATGGAATAAAAGCAATAAATGAAATAGTAATGGAAATGTCCCCTTTTACTCTTACTGGTGTTTTATCTCCAGCTTATTATGCTTTATTGATAACTTTTTTTGGATTAAATATTTATATGTCTATAAAGAAAAAAGCTTCTATTCATCAAGTATTACTTATCTTTGGAACATTTTATATGGCTCTAAGAAACTTTCGAAATTTAAGTCTTTTCTGTATTTGTGCTTTACCATTTTATAGTAAGTATTTGCCTTTTGAAAATAGTAAAATAGAAGATGATAAAGAAACATATAATAAATATTTTCTTCTAGCTTCTACCGTAATCTTAATTATACTAATATCTAATTGTTTAATGGGAAGTTATACTTTAAAAAATCCTCATCAAAAAGCAATAGATTATCTCAATAAAAATACTACTAAAGATGTTAAACTTTATGCTAATAATGATAATGGTTCTTACTATGTCTTTGATGGTTATCATCCTTATATGGATGGAAGAGTAGAAGTCTTTGTCAAAGCTAACAATAAAAAATATGATGTAATGAACGAATATTATAAACTAACAAGAGGAAAAATAAAACCAAATAAATTTTTAGAAAAATATAATTTTGATTATTTAGTAGTTAGTAATGACGAAGTACTTTATTATTATTTAAAAGATAATAAAGCTTATGAAAAAATATTAAAAGTAGAAAATAGCTACTTATATAAGAAAAAGTAGGTGATTTAATTGTTTAAAAAATATAAACCAAACAAATATTTATGTTATTTATACTTTATTTTACCTATTATAGTTATGCTCAATTCTTATAGAAATAAAGAAAGTGATATTTGGTTTTTACTATCTTATGGTAGAAAAGTTCTAACTAGTGGATTTCCTAATTATGATTTTTTATCAATGCATAATAATCTATCATTTGTAATGCAACAATGGTTATCAGCAGTATCATTTTATTCTGTTTATAAAGTATTAGGAGGAACAGGTTTATTTCTTTTGGTATTTAGTATTAACTTACTAATAATGTATTTTCTATACAAATTATGTATGTTAATAAGTGATAATAAAGTATTTAATTCAGTAATAACTGTTTGTGTTATTGATATATTACTACAAACATTCTTCTTAGTACCAAGACCTTTTCTATATAGTTTATTACTATTTATCATAATTATTTATATATTAGAACTATTTCTTAAGAAGAACAGTAGAGCTATTTATCTACTACCATTAGTATCATTATTACTTATTAACTGTCATGCTTCTATGTGGTTATGTTTATTTATATTTAGTATGCCATATCTAGTAGAACTTCTCTATTTATATTATAAACAACATGATAAAAGAATATCTAAATTAATATTAATATTAGTTATATCTTTTCTAGTTGGATTTCTTAATCCTTATGGAATAAAAAATATGTTTTATTCTTTAACTTCCTATGGTGTTGATATTATTAATAAAGAAATAATAGAAATGTCTAATCTAACATTTAATGAACCACTATATTTACCTAATCATTTCTTTCTGGTATCATTATTTACACTCTTAAGTTTTATGACTTTTAGTAAAAAGAAACCAACTATAAGACAAGTTTTTTTCACCTTTGGAATAATATATATGGCTTTCTCTAATTTTCGTAATATAAGTATTTTCTATGCTTGTGTCTTACCTTATCTTAGTATGTATTTACCATTTGAAGAAACAGATACTAAAGAATTACCAATCAAACTTTATATCTTAGAAATAATAATAATTATATTAGTTTTAGGTATTAATATAAGCAATAATAAATACTATTTGAAAAATACTAATCAGAAATATATTGATTATCTTGATAAATATGCTAGTAAAGATATTAAACTTTATGCAGATTACAATAATGGTTCTTATTTTGAATATAGTGGTTATCATCCTTATTTAGACAGTAGAGCTGAAATATTTATTAAGAAAAATAATAAAAAAGAAGATATTTTTGATGAGGCTTGTAAAGTTAAGAAAGGTACAATTAATTATAAAAAGTTTTTGCAAAAATATGATTTTGATTATATCATAGTAGAAGATGATGACTCTTTATATTATTATTTGGAAAAAGATAAAAACTATAGAGTTGTTTTAAAAGGAAAAAATAAAAAATTATATCAAAGAAAGTGAGAAATGAAAATGCAAAGAAAAGATTATATATCATGGGATACTTATTTTATGAGTATTGCAAAACTATCATCATTAAGAAGTAAAGATCCTTCAACCCAAGTAGGAGCTTGTATTGTAAGTAATGACAATAGAATATTATCTATTGGTTATAATGGTGCTCCAAATGGTTTTGATGATGAATATTTCCCATGGGAAAAAGAAGGTAAACCAGTAGATACTAAATATATGTATGTTTGTCATGCAGAACTTAATGCTATATTAAACTTTAGAGGGAACAAAAGAGATTTAGAAGGTTCTAAATTATATGCTTCATTATTTCCATGTAATGAGTGTGCTAAAGCAATAGTTCAATCAGGAATAAAAGAAGTAATATATTTAGATAATAAATATAAAGATACTGATGGTTGTATTGCTTCTAGGAGATTGTTTGATACTTGTGGAGTAAGTTATAGAGAATTTAATAAGGATGTTGATAAAATAACAATTAATCTTAATAATTAACATAGAATAATCTGGAGGTAAATATGTTAGAACAAGCAAAGATAGGAGATAAATTTAACTCTTTAGAATTTATCTTTGAAAATAAAGATATAAAAGAAAATGATGATGTTTATCAAAGAATAAATGGAAAAAGTTATCAAAAGAATGATGATATATCACTAGATGATTTAACTTATATTAAGATGTTACATTATAATTATGATGGTGATATAGTTGTAGGTGAAATGATTGTTAATAAAGTAATAATTGATGAAGTACGAGAGGTATTTTCTAATTTGTTTTTATTAAAATATCAAATAAATTCTATGCGTTTAATAGATGACTTTTGGGATAAAGATGGTATAACCTCAGATAGAAATAGTGTTGTTAGTAATAATAGTAGTGGTTTCTGTTATAGAAAGATTCCTAACAAAATTACTTTATCAAATCATGCTTTAGGTCTTGCTATAGATATTAATCCTTTAGATAATCCTTATGCACCAAGAAATAGTGATGGAACATTTGATGATAGTTTATTAACTGATTATGAGAAAGATTTATTAGTTGATAGAGAAGAACAAGCTAAAGAAAATAAACATATCATTACTCTTAATGATTCTATTTGTAAAGTATTTGCTAGTGTTGGTTATGAATGTGGAGGTATATGGCCATTACAAAGTGATGAATTCTCTTGTGACTGGCAACATTTTGAACCAAATGAGACAAAAATGAAAGAAATAAAGGAAAGAATGAAAGAGGTAGTGAAGAGTAGAACTTTATAAAAAGGGCTACTCTTTTAAAAAAACTATTGACGAACGTATATTTGATAATTATAATATAAATAATTAATAAGAAATGGGAGAAAATATATATTAACTGTTTATAATAAAGATGAGGAGGGAAGATATGTTTGAAATAGTATCAAAATTTAAACCAAGTGCCGACCAACCACAAGCAATAGAAAAATTAGTTAAAGGAATAGAATCAGGAGTAAAAGAACAAGTGTTATTAGGAGCTACTGGAACAGGTAAGACTTTTACTATGGCAAATGTTATACAAAGAACTAATAAACAAACCTTAATACTTGCACATAATAAAACACTAGCAGGTCAGTTATATGCTGAGATGAAAGAGTTGTTTCCTAATAATCATGTTTGTTATTTTGTTTCTTATTACGATTATTATCAACCAGAAGCCTATGTACCTAGTACTGATACTTATATAGAAAAAGATTCATCAATAAATGATGAAATAGATGAATTACGCCATGAAGCAACATCATCTCTTTTAACTTATAAAGATACTATTGTGGTGGCTTCAGTATCTTGTATATACGGTATTGGAGAAGTTGAAGAATATCAAAATAAAATGTTAACTCTTAGTATAGGAGATGAAATAGAAAGAGATAAAGTTTTAGCTAAATTAGTAGAAATGCAATTTGAAAGAAATGATTTTGATTTTCATCGAGGAACGTTTAGAGTAAGAGGAGATATAGTAGAGATAATACCCGTTAATCAAGATAAAACAGGTTATAGAATAGAATTCTTTGGTAATGAGATAGATAGAATAAGTGAAATAGATGCTTTAACAGGAGCAATTATCACAAATAAAAAAACAATAAGTATCTTTCCAGCAAGTCACTTCGTAGTTAGTGATGAAAAGCTAAAAGCTGCAATTAAAAGAATAAAAAGTGAGTTGAAAGAACGATTAGAAGAATTAAAGAAAGAAAATAAGTTATTAGCAGCTGAAAGATTAGAACAAAGAACAAACTATGATTTAGAAATGTTAGAAGAAACGGGTTTCTGTCATGGAATAGAAAATTATTCTGCCCCGATGGCTGGTAGAGAAAAAGGAGAAACACCAACAACACTAATGGATTTCTTTAATGATGATTATTTATTAATAGTAGATGAATCACATGTTACTTTACCACAAGTAAGAGGAATGTATAATGGTGATAGGGCAAGAAAGATGAATCTTGTTGATTATGGTTTTAGACTTCCTAGTGCTTTAGATAATAGACCATTAAAATATGAAGAATTTGAGAAAAAGATAAATCAAGCAATCTATGTATCAGCAACTCCTGGTGATTATGAACTTTTAAAAACAGATGGAGTTTATGTTGAACAAATCATTAGACCAACAGGATTACTAGATCCAACTATTGAAGTAAGAGGCTCAGAAGGACAAATTGATAACTTAATAGAAGAAATAAGAGCAAGAAAAGAAAAAAATGAGAGAGTTTTAATTACAACTTTAACAATTAGAATGGCAGAAGAACTTACTAATTATTTAAAAGATGTTGATATTAAGGTGGCCTATTTACATACAGAAATAAAGACTTTGGAACGTTTACAAATTATTCATGATTTAAGAACTGGTAAGTATGATGTAGTAGTAGGAATAAACCTTTTAAGAGAAGGAATTGATATTCCTGAAGTATCTTTAATAGCTATATTAGATGCTGATAAAGAAGGTTTCTTACGAAGTGAACGAAGTTTAATTCAAACAATAGGTCGTTGTGCAAGAAATAAAGATGGACATGTTATTATGTATGCTGACAAAATAACTGATAGTATGCAAAAAGCTATTGATGAGACTGCTAGAAGAAGAACTATCCAAGATAAATATAATAAAGAGCATAATATAACTCCTAAGACTATTGTTAAAGAAATAAGAGAAGTAGTAAGTAATGTAGATAAATCTAATAAGAAGAAAACTAAAAAATTAACTAAACAAGAAAAATTAAACGAAATTGAAAGAATAGAAACAGAAATGATGAAAGCTGCTAAGGAACTTGACTTTGAGCGTGCAATGGAATTAAGAAATATTTTATTTGAAATGAGAGTTGATACTCAAAAATAATAGTTTAATTTAGTATTAGTGTGGTAAAATAAACTTATAGTGAGGTAGAGATGAAAGAAAGAATATTAAAAATATTAAAAGAAAAAGGCAAAAGCTTAACTGTTTTTGAGTTAGAAGAAGAATTAGGTACTAGTAATTTAGAAGAACTATTATCAGTTTTAAATGAGATGGAAATAGAAACAAGTATTTATCATACTAACAAAGATAAATATATGTTATTTGAAGATAGCCATTTATTAAAAGGATATTTACATTCTAATAAAAAAGGTTTTGGCTTTGTAGATGTTGATTCCTTAACTGAAGATGTTTATATTAGTGCTGACAATATGAATGGTGCTCTTCATGGGGATTATGTTATTCTAGAATTAACTTCTAAAAAAGATTTAGGTCGCTTAGAGGGTAGAATTATAAGAGTATTGAAACATGAAACTAATACTTTTGTAGGAGAGATTAATTTCTATAAAAATATTGGAAAAGTAAAATTAGATGAAGATAAAGTTAATTTAGAAATACTAATAAGTAAAGAAAACTCTTTAAATGCTGTTGATGGACATAAAGTTGTAGTAGAAATTATTAAAAGAATTAGTAATCATCAGGCTGAAGGAAAAGTTTTAAGAATTATTGGACATAAAAATGATCCGGGTGTTGATATTTTATCTATTGTAGAAAAGTATCATATAAATAGTAGTTTCCCAGAAGATGTAGTAGAAGAAGTGAAGTCTTTACCAATGGAAGTATCAGATGATGATATGAAAGGAAGAAGAGATTTACGTGATAAAGTAATCTTTACTATTGATGGTGATGATACAAGAGATATTGATGATGCCGTTAGTATAGATAAAAAAGAAAATGGTAATTATGTACTAGGTGTTCATATAGCAGATGTTTCTTACTATGTTAAAGAAGGAAGTCCTCTTGATAAAGAAGCTATGGATAGAGGAACGTCAGTTTATCTTGTAGATAGAGTAATTCCAATGTTACCACACGAATTATCAAATGGTATTTGTTCTTTAAATCCTAATGTTGATCGTTTAGCGATAAGTTGTATTATGGAATATGATAATCAAGGTAAATTGGTTGATTATGATATTTTTGAAAGTGTTATTAAATCAAGAAAACAAATGACTTATAAAAAAGTTAACAGTATAATCGAAAAAAATATTATTCCCGAAGGGTATGAAGAATTTGCTGATGACTTAAGAAGTATGGAAGAATTGGCTCAAATTTTAAGAAAAGCTAAAACAAAACGTGGTTATATTGATTTTGATGTAGATGAACCTAAAATCTTAGTAGATGAAAATTGTAAACCAACTGATGTTATTCTAAGAGAAAGAGGTCTTGGAGAAAATTTAATAGAAGACTTTATGATTGCTGCTAATGAATGTGTTGCAAGTCATATTTTCTATATGAATTTACCTTTTATTTATCGTGTACATGAATATCCTAAACAAGAAAGAATTCAAAGTTTTTTATCCTTTGTTAGTAATCTAGGTTATCATATTACTGGTAATATCAAAGATAATAAACCAACTACTGTTCAACATATCTTGAATAGTTTAAAAGATAAAAAAGAATTTCCAATTTTATCAAGTCTGTTATTAAGAAGCATGCAAAAAGCTGTTTATTTACCACAAAATTTAGGACATTATGGCTTAGCGAGTCCTTGTTATACACATTTTACTTCACCGATTAGAAGATATCCTGATACTACTGTTCATAGATTATTAAGAACATACTTATTTAATCATGATATGTCTTCTCAAACTATTCATCATTGGGAAGAAAAATTGGTATTTGTAGCAGATCATTCTTCAGCAATGGAACGTGCTTCTATTGATTGTGAAAGAGAAGTAGAAGATATGAAGATGGCTGAATATATGGAAAATCATATTGGAGAAGAATATGATGGAATGATATCATCAGTTATGAGTTTTGGTATGTTTGTTCAATTAAATAATTTAATAGAAGGTTTAGTACCACTTAGATTATTAGATGATTACTTTATTTATGATGAAGAGAAAATGACTTTAACTGGTGAAAGAAGTAATGTACGATACACTATAGGTGAAAAAGTAAGAATTAAAGTGGTAGCAGCTAATAAACAAGCAAAAACTATAGATTTCAAAATTGTTAAGAAGATTTAGGTGATTATTGTGAAAAGTAAGCAGAAGAAGAGAATAATAATAGTAGTAATTTTGGGGACAATAACGATTATTTTGCTTGCTGCTTTCTTTTCTTTTAAAGCTAATCATCAAACTAAAGGGGAAGAACTTGTTAAAACGACTCAAGAAGAAAAAAAAGATACTAAAAAGGAAATGTCAGCATCACTAATTATGGTAGGTGATGCCCTTATTCATAGTTCTATTTATATGGATGCTAAAACTTCTACTGGTAGTTATGATTTTAGACCTATGCTTGAAAAAATAAAACCTATTGTTAGTAAATATGATTTGAAGTATTATAATCAAGAAACTGTTTTAGGTGGAGTAGAATTGGGTCTATCAAATTATCCAAGATTTAATTCACCTTATGAAGTAGGGGATGCTTTTATCGATGCAGGATTTAATCTTGTTTCTCTTGCTACTAATCATACAATGGATAAGGGGGAACAAGGAGTATTAAATTCCTTATTTTATTGGGGTAAACAGCAAAATATATTAACAGCTGGTAGTTATAAGTCTTTTGAAGATAGAGATAGAAAAGTAATTAAAGAGATAAATGGAATTAAATATGCTTTCTTTTCTTATACAACTTGGACTAATGGGTTAGAAACACCTACTGGTAAGGAATATTTAAATAATGTTTATAGTGAGGAGTTAGCTAAAAATGATATTGAAAGAGTAAAAGATGAAGTTGATATTATAATAGTAGCTATGCACTGGGGAACAGAGTATTCAAAAGGAATAAGTGATTCTCAAGTGGAAATTGCTAACTATTTATCAAGTCTAGGTGTTGATATTATTATAGGAAGTCATCCTCATGTAGTAGAACCTATTGAATTTATTGGAAAAACAATGGTTATATATTCTTTAGGTAATTTTATCTCTGATCAAGTTGGTGTAGAAAGATTGACAGGGTTAATGGTAAGCGTAAATATTCACAAAACTGTGGAAAAAGGTAATACTACTATCAGTCTTGAAAATCCTGAAGCTGAACTTATTTATACTTATTCTGCTACGTATCCTCGAAAAAGAAATTTCTTAGTTTATCCATATAGTAAATTAAATGATGATATTTTAAAAGGATATAAAGAGTATTATAATACTTATAAAAATGTTGTTTTATCAAAGACAGACCAAGTAAAAATGAAAGATATAGAAAGGTGATGAAGATGGAAATACTAAATAGAAAAGCAAGACATGATTATTTTATAGATGAGTCTTTAGAATGTGGAATTGTTCTTAAAGGTACAGAAATTAAATCTATTAGAAAAGGTAGTGCTAACCTTAAAGATTGTTATGCAAGAATTAAAAATGGTGAAGTCTTTCTAGTTAATATGTATATTGCACCTTATGAAGAAGGTAACTTATTTAATCACGAAGAAACTAGAAGTAGAAAGTTATTACTTCATAAAAAGCAAATAAAAAAATTAGCAGTTAAAGTAGAACAAGAAGGTTATACCTTAATACCATTAAAAATATATTTTGTAAGAGGAAGAGCAAAAGTAGAGCTTGGTGTATGTCGTGGTAAGAAAAATTACGATAAAAGGGAAACTATAAAAGAACGAGATATTAATAGAGATATAGCTAAGCAAATAAAATATCACTAATAGACAACTAAAGTTTAATATGATATAATATAGCTACTTGGGGATGTCTTGGTTTCGACAGGAATAGTAGAGCATAGATAGCAAGTCGAGTTATCTACGTTACAGATTAAACCAGAATAACTGGAAACAAAATTAAAAATGTACTTGCAAACTTTGGTGGAAACACTAGTTTAGCATTTGCCTAAGAATAGGCTTGTACGCTGTCTTTCTTAATTTCTTACGTTAAGATTGTACGGTTCACTTTAGTAAGATATAGTTATTTATCGTCTTAGTAAATAACTGAATATTATAAGACTAGAATTGTAGTTTGGTTGATTGTTTCTTTACTATAATTCAAAGTTAATAAACAATCTAAACTTGTAGAAGTTTATGTAGCTCTATTTTTGGACAGGGGTTCGATACCCCTCATCTCCACCAAATGAATTTATTTAAATTTTTAGATAGATATCAATCAGAAATGATTGGTTTTTTTGAAAAGAAAAACTTACTAAATTTCTGATTATCTTTTCATAAGTTGGTAAATGCCGATATATCCCGTATTTTAGGGCTTTATCGGTATTTTCTTTTTGGAAGATACCTTGCATAAGCTGGCATTTACCAGCATGAAAATGCAACCAAAAGTAGTAAATGAGTAGTAAATATAAGCTCCGATATTAACAAGCCAGTCTTTCCAGTTCCGCTTTTGCAGATTGAAATGTACCGTGTGCGTAATAGCCAAGTGTCATGGTTATGTTAGCGTGTCCCATGAGATATTGCAGGGTGTTTGGGTTCATTCCTCTATTTGCCATATTCGTACAATAAGTATGCCTGAATGAATGTGGTGTGATGTTCGGTAACTTATCCGTGTGATACTTGTTATATTTCTTAATCAATCCTCGCACCATACCCTCATAGTTTCCTGCAACTTTAGGCAAGCCCTCACGGTTTAAGAATAGGAAATTGCTGTAACCACCTACAATCAGCGGTTGTGCTTTTCCTCTGTTCTTTAGTATTCTTTGGATTGCTTGATAAGCCCGTTCTGTCAATGGAAGTTCCCGTTTTCCGTTTTTGGTCTTTGGTGTTTCAATATAGTAGCCCATTTCGCTATCTTTCAATAACTGGTGGTCTATATTGAGTATTCTGTTCTGCATATCAATATGCGTCGTCAGTCCGCAAAATTCAGAAATACGAAGTCCCGTTTCCAGCAGAAGCACAACCTCATCATAATACTTACTATAAATCTTGTCCTTTTCCATAAAGGCAAGCAGGCGTTCTTCCTGCTCTGGTGTAAGGATAACTT